>ENA-OQCN01000836-OQCN01000836.1-human-gut-metagenome-genome-assembly--contig:-NODE-836-length-16211-cov-3.928314_pt1 | contig 16211 bp, 22 predicted proteins | sample MGYA00242497_ERZ504576 | MGnify/ENA primary metagenome ERZ504576 (study PRJEB26092, sample SAMD00036296) | human gut metagenome | host: Homo sapiens | study: EMG produced TPA metagenomics assembly of... | reverse complement strand
ATTATAACGTAAATGTAAAACTGGCAGGTATTTCTGCTGAATAAGACAGCAAATCCTAAAATGAATCTTAAAAGAATTATATTGTTATATGATTTCGTAAGTGATATACTTAAACATAAGGAAAACCGTGTGAAATTACAGTTTGCTTTTTGCACGGTTTCTTTTATACATGATAGTTAGTTAAAACTAACAATGGAACGATGTGAAAGTACTTTTGACTATATAGAAAGGAATACATAATGCTAATGAATGTTTTTGAAGGTATACTGATTCCATTTGTTGGAACAACGCTAGGTGCAGCATGCGTGTTTTTTATGAGAAAAACACTTAGCAAGTTACTGCAACGTGCACTTGCAGGGTTTGCAGCAGGTATAATGGTTGCTGCTTCAATCTGGAGTCTTCTGATTCCGGCAATTAAACAATCTGAGAATATGGGAACTTTATCGTTTGTTCCGGCAGTTGTTGGGTTCTGGATTGGTATATTGTTTTTACTTGCACTTGATCATTTGATTCCACATCTTCATGTTGGAAGCAATCAGGCAGAGGGACTGAAAAGCAAACTTGGCCGTACTACGATGATGGTGTTGGCAGTTACATTACATAATATCCCTGAAGGTATGGCAGTTGGTGTTATGTATGCAGAATTTCTTGTTGAAAATGCACAGATTACAGCAATAAGTGCACTTGCTTTATCACTTGGAATTGCTATCCAGAATTTCCCGGAAGGAGCGATTATATCTATGCCGCTTAGGCAGAGGGTGAAAGTAAGAGAAAGGCATTTCTGGGAGGTGTACTTTCAGGAGTCGTTGAACCGGTTGGAGTAGTAATGACGATTCTTGTCGCACAGCTGGTAATCCCGGCATTACCATATTTACTCAGCTTTGCAGCAGGAGCTATGCTATAGTCGTGGTTGAAGAACTAATTCCGGAAATGTCTCAGGGACAGCACTCGAATATCGGTACGCTTTTCTTTGCACTTGGATTTAGTTTGATGATGATCTTGGATGTGGCACTGGGGTAAGAGGAGAGGAATGATTCTTATGAGAATATTGATTTATGGTGCTGGTGTGATTGGATCCTTGTATGCGGCTTTATTTGCAGAAGCCGGTTATGATACAAATATTTATGCCAGAGGTAAAAGACTTGAGGCTTTAAGAAATAATGGATTGCAATATAAGAAAAATCAGGAAGTAATAAAGGCAGAAATTAGGATTCTTGGAGAACTACCAAACGATGATATTTATGATTTTGTCTTGCTGACTGTCCGGGAAAACCAGCTGTATGAAGCACTTACTGAATTGAAAAATAATAAAAGTAATACGATTGTTACAATGATAAATTCACTGGACAGTTACAATAAATGGGAAGACATCGTCGGAAAAGGAAGAATATTACCAGCTTTTCCAGGAGCAGGCGGAAGTATAAATGATGATGGAATCCTTGATGCAGCACTTACTCCAAGGTTGATTCAGCCGACAACATTTGCAGAAATATCAGGAAATAAATCCGAAAGAACTAAGCAGTTTTCAGAGATATTGAGGCATGCTCATATACCATACAAGAAAGTAACGGATATGCATCTATGGCAGCTTTGTCATCTTGCTATGGTGGTACCGATTGCGGATGCGTATTATGAATCAGACGATCCGGAGAAAGTAGAAAAAGAATGGAAAATCATGAGGAAAACAGCAGAAAGGCTGAAAAGAAATTTTAATTTTTTGCGAAAACAAAAGGGTAAACTGTCACCATGGAAAATGAATATTTTTTGCTTTTTGCCATTGTCATTTCTGACGATTATGCTGGCAGTTACATTTGGAAGTGGTTTTGGAGATAAATTTATGTATCAACATGCTATGAAGGCACCAGATGAAATGAGGGAATTACATAAGCAGTTTTATGCTTATATGAAAAGAATGAAGAAATGCGGATGCAAGACGAAAAAGGTACTGTGATTGGAGAAAAAGCATGAAAAATGAAGAATATAAAAAATTGTCAATTAAAGAATTTACAAAAGCAGCAGGAAGATATGAAAGTAGCCATGCTGGTATTTACGAAATGTGCAAGAAAGATTATCCGGATATTCTGGAAGAATTAGAGAAGGAGCCTTTTAGAGATTTATTAGATGCAGGCTGTGGGCCTGCTCCGATGATTTCTTTATTAGCAGAAAAATATCCAGACCGACATTATACAGGACTGGATCTGACTCCGGCCATGATTGAACAGGCAAAAAAGAAAAATATTTCAAATGCAACATTTGTTGTAGGAGACTGTGAGAACTTTCCTTTTGAAAATGATTCATTTGATGCAATTATTTGTTCTATGAGTTTCCATCATTATCCGAATCCACAGGCATTTTTTGACAGTGTGAAGAGATGTCTTCGCCCAAATGGAAGGTTGGTTCTTAGAGATGTGACCAGTGACAACAAAGTATTGGTATGGCTAATGAATACATTGGAAATGCCGTTGGCAAATATATGCGGACATGGAGATGTCCAGGTGCCAACAAGAGATGTGGTCATAAAATGTTGCAAAAAAGCAGGATTAAAAGTAGAAAAATTTGAAATTCGTAAAGGTATGCGAATGCATTGTGTTGTGAGAAAACCTATGGGAAAGGCGATAGGAAATGAAAGATAAGTATCTTAGGGAAACACGAATGGTTGATTTTTCTAATCCGGCAATTCAAAAACTTATTCAAAATATGAAATGGAAGGAAATGGGTGAATTTGAAAGGATTAAGGCAATCTACAACTATGTAAGAGATGATGTTTTATTTGGATATAATATTGATGACGGAATTTCAGCTTCAAAAGTACTTGCAGATGGTTATGGACAATGTAATACAAAAGGAACTTTATTTATGGCACTTTTACGTGCCTGCAATATTCCATGCAGAGTACATGGTTTTACGATTGATAAAAGATTGCAGAAAGGAGCTATGACCGGGTTTGTTTACCGTAATGCTCCAAAAAGTATTTTTCATAGCTGGGTAGAAATTAATTTCGAAAATCAGTGGTACGAACTGGAAGCTTTCATTTTGGATAAAACCTACATAAAGAAGTTACAGGAACAAAATTCGGAATGTACAGGTGCATTTTGCGGTTATGGAGTAGCAGTCAAGGATTTCAGAAATCTCATTATTGAGTTTGATAGGAACAATACTTATATTCAGAGCGAGGGAATCAATCAGGATTTTGGTGTTTATGATTGTCCAGATGAACTGTTGAAGGAACATCATCAAGAAATTTCAGCCTTTAAAGCATTTGCTTATAGACATATTGGAAGACACCTCATGAATCGTAATGTCAGGAAGATTAGAGAACGATAGTTTTAAGCTTTTAGAATGAAAATTAAATTTGGATGGTAATATGGCAGACAAAATACAAAATGCTTATGAAACATCAAAAAATATATATGACGATGTTCTTACGCAAAGAAATATTTTCAGCAAACTGTATATTAAGTTATTTTGGAGTGGCACTGATGATAATGATATAGCACGAAAAGTTTTATCATATGTTCCTGATGACTTTTCAGGAAATCTTCTTGATGTTCCGGTTGGAACTGCTGTATTTACGGAAAACAAATGGAGTTCTCTGAAAAATGCACATATTACTTGTATTGATTACAGCATGGATATGCTTGAACAAGCCAGAAAAAGACTTGGTAGTCATGCACATATCAAATGTATTCAGGGTGATGTGGGAAATCTGCAAATGGAGAATGAATCTGTTGATACTGTTGTCAGTATGAATGGTTTTCATGCATTTCCTGACAAGCAAAAAGCATTTCATGAAATATGGCGTGTTTTGAAACCAGACGGCAATTTTATTGCCTGCTTTTATATCAGGGGAAAATCGAAACGGACAGACTGGCTGGTAAAAAATATTCTTGCAAAGAAAGGGTGGTTTTCTCCACCATTTCAGACGGAGAAAGAGCTGAGAGATATCCTTCAAAAACTATATAAAGAAACGGATATCCATGTTGACGGTTCTATGGCATATTTCCGTTGTGTGAAGTAATGCAATGATGCTGGATTTATAATAAAGTTTCAGATGATAAGTCTGGAACTTTATTTTTTGTCCAAATGGATTACCAAGGTCCATTCGGGTATGGATAAAGCTTAATTCTCATGGTAAGATATAAAAAAGTTAGAAATGACTAACGAAGAAAATATAGCTATATGAAGGGAATGAGAAGAAATTTGAATGTGAATGAAATTGCAAGCCTTGGAAGTAATGTGAAACCTGTGATTCAGAATGAGAATTGTTCGATTCTTATGCTGAATGATGCAACAGGAGAAGGAGTGATGACGATTTACCGAGTACTGCCCGGAGTGATGATTTGCTTTTCAGACATGCATATGGAACAGTGTGTATCTGAATTTGAATTGAAGAATGACAGAAAAATATTCTGCATTGACACTGCCGGGAGGGAAGAATTGAGATGGAGGTAAAGCCAGGTGTGTTCAGTATTATGCAGGAAAATGAACTCCGTTTGGATAACAGAGAAAATCATAAGGGGACGACTTATTATCCGTTGAAGCATTATCATGGAGTCAGTATTTTCATGGAAGTTGCGGAAGTTCAGAAGGCACTTGATGAAATGTTTCATGGATTTTCCGTATCTATTGAGGAGCTTCGAAGCCGTTATTGTTCAGAAGAGAAACCTTATGTAATTCGTGGAGATAAGGAACTTGGGTCAATTCTTTCCGGATTTTACCAGAAAAACATGGCACATCCGGAACTTGCAAAAGCAAAAGAATATTATCAGATAAAAGTCGTGGAATTATTGTTGTACTTAAACACGATGACCGTAGAAGACAGGAAAGAAGTCAGACCATATTATTACAAAACTCAGATGGAAAAAATCAAAGGGATTCATGCGCAGATCACAGGGAATCCTCAGACACGGTTTACCATCGAAGAATTTTCCTCTATGTATGAGATTCCACTGACAACTATGAAAAAATGCTTCAAAGATGTTTATGGAGATTCTATTTATTCTTATCAGAAAAGGTATCGCATGAATCTGGCTGCAAATATGCTGTTACAGGATAAAGAGAAAGAAGTACAGGAGATCGCCGCAAGTGTAGGATATGAAAATCCGGGGAAATTTTCATCTGCATTTCGAAGTGTGATGGGGCTGTCTCCGGCAGAGTACCGATTCAGAAAGGAAACCTTTGATGGAAAATAAAAAAGTATCAGAAAAAAAAGACAGCTGGCTGAAAGTGTTGCTGAGCTATACCGAAGGAAGCGGGCAAAGGCTTGGAATATCCGTTATTTTATCTGTTATCAGTATTATCAGTGGACTTATGCCATATTATTGCATTTACCGTGGAATCGATTTGTATATAAGAAATCTGAATCAGGCTCCTATGCAGGAAATTTTAAGATGGTGTCTGTATGCCTTACTCTTTTATATTATAAAAATCGTAAGCTTTTCCGCATCCACATGGATATCACATATAGCAGCCTATCACATATTAGAGGGTTTAAGGCTCCGCCTGACAGACCGGTTTCTGAAAGCACCATTAGGAGATGTGGAAGGGCACAGTATTGGTGAAATCAAGAGCATTATGGGAGAAAAAATCGAAAATATGGAACCACCCATTGCTCATATGATTCCGGAAGGAATCGGACATATCCTGCTTCCGGTAATCAGCTTTATCGCTTTGCTTACGCTGGACTGGAGAATTGCACTGGCTTCTCTTGTAACCGTTCCATTGTCTTTGGTATTTATGACACTTACCATGATTATCAGCGGAAAAAGTTTCACTCAGTACGACGAATCCAATGCACATATGAACAGTACTATTGTGGAATACATAGAGGGCATAGAGGTTATTAAGGCATTTGGCAGGGCAGGAACCTCTTATGAGAAATATGCAAAATCAATTCTGGATTATAAGAAATTCGTTGTGAAATGGCTGTCTTCCACCTGGATCACCATGAAAATGACATTCGCCCTGTTTCCATCGACACTGCTTGGAACTTTGCCTGTGGGACTGTATCTGACGATACATGGTCAGTTGACCATATCACAGCTTGTGCTGGCAGTCATGCTGTCCATGTCCATGGTGACATCTTTTGCAAAAATAGAGGTATTCTCTGAAAATCTTCGTGAAATGCAATATAACATCGAAAGCATACAGGATTTTCTTACGATGAAAGAATTGCCGGAGCCTTCTGTATATGCAAATATCAACAGCTATGATGTGAAACTGGAAAATGTGCATTTCTCTTATACCGGTGAGGAAAAGGACGAGGTGCTGCAAGGAATTGACCTGACAATGCCGGCAGGAAGTTTTACTGCATTGGTTGGACCGAGCGGGGGAGGTAAATCTACAGTAGCAAGGTTGATTTCAAGATTCTGGGATGTGACATGCGGCGGCATTACCATAGGCGGTGTAAATATTAGGGAAATGCCATTGTCACAGCTTTCAGAAATGATCAGTTTGTGACACAGGATAATTTCCTGTTCCGGTGTTCTATCATGGAAATATACGTCTCGGCAATCCGGCTGCATCGGATGAAGAGGTACGGGAAGCAGCAAGAAAGGCATGCTGCCAGGAGTTTATAGAGAAGTTGCCGCAGGGCTATGATACCCCGGCAGGGGAAGCAGGAAAACGGTTATCCGGTGGAGAAAAGCAGAGGATTGCCATTGCCCGAATGATATTAAAAAATGCACCAATCATCATTCTTGACGAAGCAACTGCATTTACGGATCCGGAAAATGAGAACAAGATCCAGAAGAGTATAGAAGAACTGACAAAAGGCAAGACATTGCTGGTCATTGCACACAGGCTTTCCACAATCACAGATGCAGACAAAATCGTTGTTTTGAAAAATGGCTGTATAGAAGGGGCGGGAACCCAGGAAGAGCTGCTTCAGAATTGTCAGCTTTATCAGCGAATGTGGCAGGCTCATGTGGGAGCAAGACACTGGGCAGTGGGAAGCCAGAAAGAAGGTGAAGACTCATGTTTGGCACTGTAAAAAGAATCATTGACTGGTGTGGCAGTTTTAAAAAGAATCTGTATATCGGTTTTGTTTTTTCCTTTTTTTCAGGCTGGTTTGCGGCAATGCCGGTCATATGGGCGGCATATACGATCGGAAAGCTTGTAGAATGCGAGGGGCAGGGAAAAACTATTTCAGCGGATTGGATTGGGAAAAGTATCGTAATTCAGCTGCTTTTCATCTTTCTGCGTTTTCTGTTTGATTATTTAAGGGCAAGATTTCAGGAGTCGATCAGTTATGAATTGATTGCCAGAGACAGACTTGCAGTAGGAGATGCACTGAAACGTGTATCTTTAGGATATTTTCAGAACATGAATACAGGTACGATTCTTAATTCCATCACGACAGGCTTCATACACTGGAAGGAATGGGAATCCGTATGATTGATAACTTTGTAGGAGGTTATCTGAATTTTATCTGCATCCTTTTGTGGCTCACCTGTGTGAACTGGAGAGTAGGGCTGATTGCAGTAACGGGTGCCGCTGTTTCCCTGATATTCCTGTTCATCATTTCAAAATACAGTACAAGAAATGCACCAATCCTTGCTGCGGCAAACAAGGAGCTGACCGGAGCAACCCTGGAATACGCGAGAGGACTTTCTGTAGTGAAATCCTTTGGAAAAGCAGGAGCTTTTATGGAGTCAATGAAAAAAGCATGCAGGGACAGCCGTGACATTAATCTGAAAATAGAATGGGGATATATCCCTTATAATGCACTGCATCTGCTGGCGTTAAAAACAGCAAGTGTGTGTATCGTAATTGCTGCGTTTTATCTGGGATTTTCCGGACAGTTGGATTTTACTTATATGATGTTTGTGATTCTGCTGTCATTTCATGTGTTTGGTTCTTTGGAGCCGATTGCAGACTGTGCTCATGTACTGGCTGTCATTGATGACGCCCTGGAGCATTTGGATGGATTGACAAAAGAGTCCTTCATTGATGCAGATGGACAGCAGATAGAGATTGCACACTATGATATCGAATTTCAGAATGTAGATTTTTCTTACGGGGAAGGGAAGGAAAGAAGACAGGTGCTCCATAATGTGAATCTGAAAATTCCGGAGTATTCAGTTACAGCAATCGTGGGTCCTTCCGGAAGCGGAAAATCTACGATCTGCAATCTGATTGCCCGGTTTTATGATGCAGACAGTGGAAGTGTTCGTGTGGGAGGACATGATGTGAAAGAATTTACTTGTGACAGTCTGTTATCCAACATTTCCATGGTATTTCAGAATGTATATTTGTTTCATGATACAGTGAGGAATAATATTTGCTTTGGAAAACCGGATGCAACAGAAGCGGAAATGGTAGAAGCGGCAAAGAAAGCATGCTGCCATGATTTTATTATGGCATTACCGGAAGGCTACGATACTGTCATCGGTGAAGGGGGTGGGAGCCTGTCCGGTGGAGAAAAACAGCGCATTTCCATCGCAAGAGCGATTCTAAAAGATGCACCGATTATTATACTTGACGAAGCGACAGCCAGTGTAGATCCGGAAAATGAACATTTGATCCAGGCAGCTATATCGGAACTTACAAAAGGAAAAACCATAGTGACAATCGCACACAGACTGGCGACAATTGAGCAGGCAGATCAGATTCTGGTGGTGGATGATGGGCAGATTATTCAGAGGGGAATCCACAAAGAGCTTGTGGCTGTTCCTGGAAAATATAAGGATTTTGTAGATATCAGAAGTCAGTCGGAAGGCTGGAAAATCGGCTAAGGAGGAACGAAAGACATGGAAGAATCAAGAAAATTATCAGGAAAGGATCTTATTACAATAGGAATCTTCTCTGCAATTTATTTTATGCTCAATCTAGCAGCTATGTTTACTGGATTTGTGCCAGTGTTGTGGCTGCTGTTACCGGGCGTGACAGGAATTGTGACCGGAATCCCATTCCTGCTTATGACAGCTAAAGTGAGAAAACCAGGGGCAGTATTTATTATGGGAACAATTACTGCATTGCTTTATTTCGTGACTGGTCAGTTTACAGTATTGTTACTGATTACATTTGCTATTGCATGTATATTGTCGGAACTGTACAGGTCTGTGACAAAGTATGATAACAGTTTTACACATATGATGATATCGTTTGTGTTTTTCTGTTATGGAATGCTTGGCTCTCCACTGGCAATATGGGTGTATAAAGACAGTTTTTTGGCGCAGATTCAGCAAAATGGAATGTCTGCAGAATATGTCCGGTCTTTATCGGGATTGATTTCTACGCCAATGCTGATTATACTTTGTATCTCTCCAGTCATAGGAGGCGTGATTGGAGCGTTGATTGCTAAAGGTTTATTCCGTAAGCATTTTAAGAAAGCAGGGATTGTCTGATGAATAAGATAACAGTCATCAATCATCTTGATCCAAGAGCTGGGCTGTGGCTACTTTTAATGGCAAATATTGGTATGTTCTGTCAGAAAAATTCTGAGCAGGGGAGTATGCTTTCAGGCATATTTCTCCTGCTTATGCTGGTGCATGGACTATATAAGGCGGCAGGTAAAGGTATCGTTTTACTTGTTTCTTTCCACCTTTTACTAATGTATGTATTTCCGCAGTGCCCCGCATGGATGAATATGGTGTTTCCAGTTTTAGTTAATTATTCATTGCGTATGCTGCCGTGTGTTTTGGCAGGTTTGTTGCTGCTTCGAACATCGTCCATGCAGAAAATGATCGCTGCCATGTATACACTGCATCTACCACAAGGATTTATCATAGCAATGTCTACGACACTTCGATATTTTCCAGCTTTGAAAGAGGAGTTCGTACATATAAATGCTGCTATGAAACTTCAGAATATCTCATGGGCATCCCGCTTGGAGTGTACGGTAGTTCCATTGATCGTGTCTGCAGTCAATACATCGGATGAAATAGCAGCGGCGGCAGTGGCAAGAGGAATCGAGAACCCAGGAAAAAAGACTAGTGAAATAACACTTCACATGGGAATTTCAGACTGGTTGATAATGATTTTGGTAACATTTGGAATACTTATAGTGGTGATTGCGGGATAAAAAAATGATAAAGTTTGAAAATGTAAATGTAACAATGCAAGGAAAAAGAATTCTGTCAGATATAAATCTGGAGATACAGGATGGGGAGTTCGTATTGATATGCGGGGAAAGTGGATGTGGAAAAACCACAATGACAAAACTGATTAATGGATTAATTCCGCATTTTGTAAGGGATGTCAGCGTAGATGGAACGATTACGGTTTGCGGGAAAAATATTGCAGAGATGCCTATGTATGAGATTGCAGAGCTTGTAGGGTCTGTTTTTCAGAATCCAAGAACTCAGTTTTTTTATACGAATTCTAATGCTGAGATGGCATTTGGCCTGGAAAACGGAGGCGTGGAACCGGAATATATACGAAAAAGAATTAAGAATACAATAAATGAATTAGATATAGAGAAGCTGGAAGACCGGGATGTATTTTCCATGTCAGGTGGTGAGAAACAGCTTCTTGCGTTTGCATCAGTATATGCCATGAATCCGCAGATTTATGTGCTGGATGAGCCGTCAGCGAATTTGGATATAGCAGCGATGGAAAAGCTGAGTGAAAGAATGAAGGTAATTAAGGAGAAGGGACATACTGTAGTTGTGGCAGAGCATCGTCTGGCATGGATCCAGAAATTCGTAGACAGAATTATTTATATGAAAGAAGGACGTATAGAACAAGAATTTACATCAGATGAGTTTAAGGCTTTGTCTGATCTGAAACGAAAACAAATGGGGCTCAGAAGTATCGTTCCTGAACAGATACAGATCCCGGAGATTACAGGAAACTCAGAAGACGCAGTACTTCAGATTTGTAACCTTTCATGTAAGAGAAAGAAACAGATGATTTTTCAGAATATTGGTTTATCTGCAAGAGCGGGAGACATCATCGGTATCACAGGGAAAAACGGTGCCGGAAAATCTACTTTTTGCAATTGCTTGTGCGGTCTGCTTAAGCCCAAAGGCGGCGAGATTCTGTATCAAGGGAAAAAGCTGTCGGAAAAGGCCCGGACCAAACTGTTCGGGATGGTCATGCAGGAAGTCAATCATCAGTTGTTTTCAGATAGTGTGAAAAATGAATGTCTGCTTGCAAATGAAGAAGCCTCTGAACAAGAAATCAGGGAATTACTTGAAAAATTTGACTTGGAAGAGTATGCAGAATATCATCCGATGATATTATCTGGTGGACAGAGACAGAGGCTTGCTATTTGCCAGGCAGTTATGGGTGAAAAAAAGCTGCTTATTTTCGATGAACCTACCAGTGGGTTGGATTTTAGGCATATGTGTCAGGTGGAAAAATTGATGAAACAATTGTCAGAAGAAAAATATATTATTATAGTTGTAACACATGACTATGAGTTTTTGAATCGAGCTTGTAAGAGGTATATTAGAATAAATAGTTAACTTTTAGGAAAGGAAAACGGATTAAAGGAAGGAATTACTCATTCATGAACAGCTGAGATTATGAGAGAATCAATTAGGAAAAACAGGGAAAAGATAAGCCGGAGAGAATATGATCAGGATATAGGACGGTATAGCATAAGCAGAACAAGTCGGAGGTCGCAGATACCAACTCTCCGGAATCTCAAATGGCACCTCATCTGCAATACATACCGGTTCGTTCTTCCCTACCTTCTCATAAGGCAAATTATTGATGCTTAATAAAGCAATATATGATATACTGAGAACAGTTGTAATTCATTATAAGTATCAGATAAACAGTTAAGGTAGGAGGATTATACCATGGAACGAGTAGTAAATTTTTTGAAAGAAGCAGAAACATATTATTTGGCAACAGTAGAAGGAGACCAGCCAAGGGTAAGACCTTTTGGAACAGCACATATTTTTGAAGGAAAACTGTATATTCAAACCGGAAAGGTGAAGAATGTTTCAAAACAGATTCATGCAAATCCAAAGGTGGAGATCTGTGCATTTAAGAATGGAGAGTGGCTTCGTGTAGCAGGAGAACTTGTAGAAGATGATAGAAGAGAAGCAAGGCAGTCTATGCTTGATGCTTATCCATCTTTACAGAATATGTACTCAGCAGATGATGGAAATACAGAGGTATTCTATTTTAATAATGCGACAGCTACATTTTCATCATTTACACATGAACCGGAAGTAGTGAAGTTCTAAGGATAACATAAAATGGCGAAAAGAAAGAAGACAAAAATACATAAAAAGATAGATGGCCAGCTTTTACAGATGAACAAGAAGTTTAGTAATCTCAAGATGAAACAGAAGGATAAGATTACAGGCTGGGTGTATGAAGAATACAAAAAGTATGTAACAGAACATGATAAAGCACCTGATTCGCTGGCAGATGAACAGATTGTTGAAGCTGTACTTGATAAGATAAATAAGGCACAAATCTGGATACCAGATGGAGAAATATACGATTATTATCGAAGAAAGAAACCACAACTTCAAAAGAGGCTGGATAATGAAAAGGTGATTAAGTTTAAATCTTATGTCAGCTTTTATAAAAGTATTGTTGATCAGAACAGGGCATCCGTTGTTATATGCATCTTACGCATGAGATTATTTACATGAATCCAGCAGCTGTTATCAGCTATGCGAAGCGAGGTGGCGATAAACTTGTTGGAAGAAGTCTGTTAGATTGTCATAATCCGGAATCAAGAGATAAAATACAGCAGGTAGTGGACTGGTTTGCAGTAGATGAAAGTCATAATATCGTTTTTACTTTTCATAATGAGAAACAGAATAAAGATGTTTATATGGTGGCACTCAGAGATGATGGGAAGTTGATAGGATATTATGAGAAACATGAATATCGAAATGCAGAGACTATGAAACAATACGATTTGTGGTGATGATATGACGAAGGATGAATGGTACAAGCAGTTATTTGAGCGACTGGATAATTCCAAGTTTCGAAGCAGTTTCCATTTGAAGCAGAAGGATATTGATTACATAAACGAAAAAGGACTGAATACAATCAGACAACATGCAGAGGAGTTTATCGCAAAGAGAGAAGCTCCGGCGTATATAGCAAATGATGGCAAGCAGACTCCAATGCGTGGTCATCCGGTATTTATTGCCCAGCATGCAACAGCAACATGTTGCAGAGAGTGCATCCGGAAGTGGCATAAAATGCAACCGAGAAAGGAACTAAGCCAAGTGCAGCAGGAATATCTTGTAGATGTAATTATGACATGGATCAAAAAGAAATGGAGAGGAACTAGTGCATATATTTGTAGATGCAGATGCGTGTCCGGTAGTGGGGATTATCGAGACAATGGCAGAGAAATATAATATTCCAACCACATTGCTGTGTGATACGAATCATGTTCTGTCATCGGCTTATAGTGAAGTTGTTGTTGTCAGTGCAGGAGCAGATGCAGTAGATTATAAACTGATCAGTATCTGCATAAAGGAGATATTGTCGTATCACAGGATTATGGTGTAGCTGCAATGGCACTGGGAAAAGGTGCATATGCCATTCATCAATCGGGTAAATGGTACACGAATGACAATATTGATCAGATGCTCATGGAACGTCATTTGAATAAAAAAGCCAGAAGAAGTTCCCATAAGAATCATATCAAGGGACCGAAAAAACGAACAGAAGAAGATGATGTAAGGTTTGCACAGTCTTTTGAAAAAATGCTCATGATGGTACAGGAGAAATTTCAAAAGAATACTAAAACAATGGAGACAGGGGAGATGCCACCAAGAAGAAGGATTTGTGCAAAATGAATTTACAGACAGAGACGAGTTTCGATGTTTCTTGCTGGCAGTGTCTGGAATATATAGGATACAGTAATAAAAACTGTAAAGTTGTATATGAATCCGCTATATAAGCTCTTTATTTTATCTGGCAAACTCGGCTTAAAAAATCATATTCTACCTTCGAGGGGTATGCTTTTCTTCTCAAATAGAGTACGATTAATATAAGAAGGAGGTGCGATGGATGGATCTTATCAAAATCGGAAAATACATTGCAGGAAAGCGAAAGTCCCTGGGGATGACACAAAAGCAACTGGCAGAAAAATTAGGTATGAGTGATAAGTCTGTTTCTAAATGGGAGCGAGGAGTTTGCCTGCCGGATGTATCTGTTTATAAAGAACTTTGTTCAATTCTTGGTATTAGCCTCAATGAGTTTTTGGCTGGAGAAGATATAGCTCAAGAGAATATGATTCAGAAGTCAGAAACAAATATTATTGAAGTGATCAGAGATAATATAGATAAACAGAAATGTCTAAAGGTTATGAAATGTATATTATTAGTCATATCTATCTGTGCGGTATCAGTAATCGGATTTACCATATACCGTCTGAAAAAACCACAGAATTATATTTCTCCTGTTGCAAAGGATAGCATAGAAATGCAGACAGCAGAACTGCTTGCTGGACCGGATGGAGCATTTGTCTATAAGTTTATCACAACGGATGAATATAAAAAACTCAGATTACATATTTATCGATACGAATCAGGAAAATTGAGTGATCAGGACAAAGTTGAAATGGGATTTGAAGATATTGGTTCGCCAAAAAGTGGTGAAATCGTAATGGTGCCTGATTTCGATAATTATGTAATTAAGTTAATTATTTCTGGAGGTGGTAGTAGGTTGTCAACAGAAATTCCTATTTTAGAAAATGTAGAAAATAGAGAATACTATGGCAGAACAGCAACTGAAATAAAAAATGTCGTAGACATTAGATACGATAAGCAGCAGCCACTTATTGCCTTTGTTTATGATAATGATGAAATGAGTGTTCCGACTTTAGACGATTTTATAAATAGCCAAACAGATTTTCTTTCAAAAAATGATTATGTGTATTATGTGGCATTTGAGTTTTGTAAGTAATAGATTTGATAATATGTTTCGGATAGAGCTGTTCCGTAATTCATTTCCGGTGACAAATGAAAAAGAAAACATCGGAGGTAGAGTGGAGAACAGACCTTAACGATACACAGCAAAAGATTATAAAGTTGCTTTCAGAAGATCATCAATTATCAGCGGTTAAGTTAGCTGAAAAAATCGGGGTTGTCAGGCGAAATATTGAGAACAATATTAAGAAGTTAAAAGAATATGGTATTCTCATAAGACATGGCTCTCCAAAGAATGGTTACTGGGAGATTATAGATAAAGATCTACAGGAGTGAGAAGTAAATTAATCCAAGATTAGTCAAATGCTGAGAGAAATAGACCTTCGCAGACGTAATGTTTGCGGAGGTTTTTTTGATAAAAAATTAATCATGATAATAATGTGATGATATCACAGAAAACAAATGAATTTCAGATTATAATAAAGCCACAAAAGAAAAAACAAGGAGGACTGTAAAATGTCTGCTATTAATATCAATAAAAATAATTTTCAGAATGAAATAATGGATTCCGAGAAAACCGTTCTTTTAGACTTTTGGGCTCCTTGGTGTGCTCCTTGTCGTATGGTGCTCCTATCATAGAGGAGATAGCAAGTGAACGCCCTGATATCAAAGTTGGAAAGATCAATGTGGATGAGCAGCCAGAACTGGCAAGTAAATTTGGTATTATGAGTATTCCAACTTTGGTGGTTATGAAGAATGGGAAGATTGTAACAAAAGTTTCAGGGGCAAGACCTAAGAAGGCAATCTTAGAGATGCTTTAAGGAGGTGCGTTAATGGGATTTTTTGATTTTTTAAAACAGGCGAATATTAATCAAGGGATAGAGGAATATAAAAAGACTGCTGGTGCAGTTCTGCTGGATGTTCGTACGCCGCAGGAATATCAGGAAGGGCATATACCAGAAAGTAAAAATGTGCCATTGCAACAACTTAACAATGTTGTTTCGGTAGTGAAGAATACAGAAATACCGCTGTTTGTATACTGTTATTCCGGAGCCGAAGTCGTCAAGCAACTGGGATGTTGCAACGAATGGGATATTCTAAAGTAAATAATATTGGTGGCATTGCTGCTTATTCAGGAAAGGTGGAAAAATAAGATGAAGGTAATAATCGTAGGCGGTGTAGCCGGAGGAGCTACAGCTGCAGCAAGAATACGAAGATTGGATGAACATGCAGAAATTACTGTGTTTGAAAGATCCGGATACATATCCTATGCGAATTGTGGGCTTCCATATTATATTGGAGACGTGATCACAGACCCGGAAGAACTTACACTACAGACACCAGAGAGTTTTTTTAAACGCTTCCGTATTAACATGAAAATTCATCATGAAGTTATCTCCATACATCCGG
>ENA-OQCN01000835-OQCN01000835.1-human-gut-metagenome-genome-assembly--contig:-NODE-835-length-16219-cov-2.341225_pt1 | contig 16219 bp, 19 predicted proteins | sample MGYA00242497_ERZ504576 | MGnify/ENA primary metagenome ERZ504576 (study PRJEB26092, sample SAMD00036296) | human gut metagenome | host: Homo sapiens | study: EMG produced TPA metagenomics assembly of... | reverse complement strand
AAAATCGTGAATCTGCAAGAACTGGAAGCAGAACTGTTGGCTCAGAACATGCACTTCGCCGAACTTAGTTCGGGCAAGACCAATCAGACGGAACTTATCGCCCTCCTTATTATACAAGGAAAGACATTTGTCGAAGGAATTGAAAATGTGTATAAGCATATCAAAGGTTCCTGCTCCATGCTGTTATTGACGGAAGACGGCATCATTGCCGCTCGCGACCGCTGGGGACGTACTCCGATTGTGATTGGCAAGAAAGACGGAGCGTATGCCGCCACAAGTGAGTCGAGCAGCTTTCCGAATCTTGGTTATGAGATAGACCGTTATTTGGGACCCGGAGAGATTGTTCGCCTGCGTGCCGATGGTGTGGAACAGATGCGCAAGCCTGATGAGGGAATGCAGATTTGTTCCTTCCTATGGGTATATTACGGTTTTCCCACTTCCTGCTACGAAGGTAAGAATGTGGAGGAAGTGCGTTTTGCCTCCGGTTTCAAGATGGCACAGACAGATAAGTCAGAGGTGGATTGTGCCTGCGGTATTCCTGATTCGGGAGTAGGTATGGCATTGGGGTATGCTGAAGGCAAAGGAATTCCTTATCATCGTGCTATTGCCAAGTACACACCCACCTGGCCTCGTAGTTTTACTCCTGCCAATCAGGAAATGCGTTCACTGGTAGCAAAAATGAAGCTGATACCTAATCGTGCAATGCTGGAAGGTAAGCGCGTGTTGTTCTGTGACGATTCTATAGTGCGTGGGACCCAGCTTCGTGATAATGTGAAAATTTTATTTGATTATGGTGCTAAAGAGGTTCATATGCGCATTGCTTGTCCGCCATTGATTTATGGATGTCCTTTCATTGGTTTCACTTCTTCAAAAAGTGATTGGAACTGATTACCCGCCGGATGATTAAGGAGATTGAAGGCGATGAAAATAAGAATCTGGAAAAATATGCAACGACAGATTCGCCGGAGTATAAGAAGATGGTGCAAATGATTGCCGACCGCTTCGGTCTGAGCTCCTTGAAATTCAATACTTTGGAAACTTTGGTAGAAGCGATAGGATTACCAAAATGTAAGGTATGTACCCATTGTTTTGATGGCTCCAGTTGCTTCTAATAACAAAATAATAAAATATTAATAAAAAAGAGCTGTGATTTGTTTGGCAATTCACGGCTCTTTTTCTATTTTTACAGGCAAGTATGAATATTAAAACAAAAAGAAAAATGACGGTAATAGAACGATTTTTAAAATATGTAAGCTTCGACACTCAGTCTGATGAGAATAGCGGGGCTACCCCCAGTACACCGAAGCAGATGGTGTTTGCACAATATTTAAGATCTGAATTGGAACAATTGGGCTTTCAGGAAATTTCTTTGGATGAGAATGGTTATCTGTTTGCCACATGGCCGGCCAATACGGATAAACCGGTTCCTACCATCGGATTTATTGCACACATGGATACCAGTCCCGATATGACGGGTGCGGGAGTCACCCCACGCATTGTCTATGGTTATGACGGAACGGATATTGTATTATGCGAAGAAGACAACATTATACTTTCTCCCAAGCAATTTCCCGAACTGTTGGATCATAAAGGGGAGGATCTTATTGTAACCAACGGCAAAACATTGTTGGGAGCTGATGACAAGGCGGGTATTGCTGAAATCATCTCAGCTATGGTATATTTGAAAGAACATCCTGAAATCAAGCATGGAAAAATTCGTGTGGGATTTAATCCTGATGAAGAAATAGGCTTGGGTGCACATAAATTTGATGTGGAGAGATTCGGATGCGAGTGGCATATACGATGGATGGTGGTGAAGTAGGGGAGTTGGAGTTTGAAACTTTAATGCCGCTTCTGCGAAAGTGATTATTAAAGGACGTAACGTACATCCGGGATATGCAAAGGATAAAATGATCAACTCCTTGCGTGTGGCTAATGAGTTTGTGTCTTTACAGCCTACGGATGAAGTGCCCGAATGTACTGATGGTTATCAGGGATTCTATCATTTGATTGGCATGACGGGTGAAGTAGAGCAGACTACCATCTCTTATATAATCCGTGATCATGACCGTGCCAAGTTTGAGGCATGCAAGGAAAATATGAAAAAGTGGGCGGAAATCATCAATAAGAAATATGGAGAAGGCACCGTTACATTGGAATTGAAAGACCAGTATTACAATATGCGTGAGAAAATTGAGCCGGTGATGCATATCATTGATATCGCTTTCAAGGCTATGGAAGAGGCGGGCGTGACACCTAAGGTGAAGGCTATCCGCGGTGGAACGGATGGTGCACAACTTTCATTCAAGGGATTGCCTTGTCCCAATATTTTTGCCGGCGGCTTGAATTTTCATGGCAGATATGAGTTCGTGCCAATCCAGTCTATTGAGAAAGCCATGAAAGTGGTGGTGAAAATCGCTGAATTGGTGGCAAGATAAGTAATTTATTAACCTTAAAATAGTAAAGTAATAACATGAAAACAACTCCGTTTACCGAAACACACATTGCCTTGGGGGCGAAAATGCACGAATTTGCAGGTTATAATATGCCTATTGAATATTCGGGAATTATTGATGAACATCTTACTGTATGTAATGCCGTAGGTGTTTTTGATGTATCCCATATGGGTGAATTTTGGGTAAAAGGTCCTAATGCGTTGGAGTTTTTGCAGCAAGTGACTTCAAACAATGTAGCAACTTTGCCTGTCGGTAAAGCGCAATATACTTGTTTCCCTAATGAGGAGGGAGGTATTGTTGATGACCTGTTGGTGTATCACTATGAATCCGAAAAATACTTGTTGGTGGTAAATGCGGCCAATATTGAGAAAGACTGGAACTGGTGTGTCAGCCATAACACAGTGGGTGCGGAATTGGAAAATGCATCCGACCGTATGGCACAGCTTGCTATTCAGGGACCGAAGGCTATGGAAGTTTTGCAAAAACTGACTCCGGTCAACTTGTCTGAAATTCCTTATTATGCTTTTACCACAGGTGAGTTCGCCGGTCAGAAAGATGTGATTATTTCGAATACCGGTTATACCGGTGCAGGTGGTTTCGAGCTTTATTTTTATCCCGAAGCTGGTCAGGCTATCTGGAAAGCAATTTTTGAAGCAGGTGCTCCTGAAGGGATTAAACCTATCGGGCTAGGGGCTCGTGATACATTACGTTTGGAAATGGGCTTTTGCCTGTATGGTAATGATTTGAGTGATACCACTTCTCCGTTGGAAGCAGGATTGGGCTGGATTACCAAATTTGTTGAAGGAAAGAATTTCACTTCACGTGCTTTACTTGAAAAGCAGAAAGCCGAAGGATTGAAACGCAAGCTGATTGCTTTTGAAATGGTAGACCGTGGTATTCCCCGTCATGGTTATGAACTGGTAAATGCTGATGGAGAGAAAATAGGTGAAGTAACTAGTGGTACCATGTCTCCAATGCGTAAGATTGGTATTGGTATGGGATATGTTCAGACCGCTTACACAGCATTAGGTACTGAAATATTTATTGATGTGCGCGGACGCAAGCTGAAAGCTGTAGTAGTAAAGGCCCCGTTCAGAAAATAAATCGAAAGCCGGAAAAGAGAACGCTGATAACAAAGAAAACGCGGATATTCAAGAAATCTGAATATTCGCGTTTTCTTTATATGGCTGATATACATTTACGGTTAGTTCCTTTTCATAAAAACAGCTTTTAATGCAAAATTAATAATAGGATGAAGAATATGATAAATAGATAATTCTTAATTTTGCAATCAAAAATTTATTAGCTATGTCTGAATTGGCTCCATTGATAAGTGATTTGGCTTTGATTCTGATCTGCGCCGGTGTCATGACGCTCGTCTTTAAACGGTTAAAGCAACCTCTTGTTCTCGGCTATATCGTAGCCGGCTTTTTGGCAAGTCCCCATGTTCCTCTTACTCCGTCGGTCATTGATGTGGCCAATATCCATACATGGTCGGAGATTGGTGTGATATTCTTGTTGTTCGCTCTAGGGTTGGAATTTAGTTTCAAGAAACTGGTGAAGGTAGGGGGGACGGCGGTCATTGCGGCGTTGTACCATTATATTTTTGTATGATAGTTGGTTTGGGAGTTTTGTAGGGTGGTCTTTCGGTGGCAACGCATGGACTGTCTGTATTTGGGAGGTATGTTGGCCATGTCCTCTACGACTATTATTTACAAAGCTTTTGATGATTTGGGGTTGAGGCAGCAACGGTTTGCCGGTTTGGTTCTTAGTATTTTGATATTGGAAGATATATTGGCTATTGTTTTGATGGTTATGTTGAGTACAATGGCAGTGAGTCAGAATTTCGAGGGCAGTGAAATGGTATATAGCATTGCCAAATTATTATTCTTCCTTATATTGTGGTTTGTGGTAGGTATTTATATCATTCCTACATTTTTGAAGCGTTCCCGCAAGTGGATGGCAAATGAAACATTGCTGATTGTTTCGCTGGCATTGTGCTTCGGTATGGTAGTTGTGGCGGCCAAGGTTGGATTTTCGGCTGCGTTTGGAGCTTTTATAATGGGGTCTATTTTGGCAGAAACGGTAGAGGCCGAAAATATAGAGAAGCTTGTGGCCCCTGTAAAGGATTTGTTTGGAGCCATTTTCTTTGTATCTGTGGGAATGATGGTAGACCCTGCCATGATTGTAGAATATATATGGCCCATTGTGATTATTACATTGGCCATTCTGCTTGGGCAGGTTATTTTTGGTACAGGTGGCGTGATTTTGTCGGGACAGCCGTTGAAAGTTGCCATGCAATGTGGCTTCAGTCTGACCCAGATTGGTGAATTTGCATTTATTATCGCTTCGTTGGGGGTAAGTCTGAAAGTAACCAGTGATTTCTTATATCCTATTGTGGTGGCTGTTTCGGTCATTACCACATTTCTGACCCCGTATATGATACGTTTGGCGATACCTGCTTATCATATAGTAGAGAAACGTCTGCCCGGCAAATGGAAAAAAATGCTTGAGCGTTATTCATCGGGATCACAAACGGTGAATCATGAAAACAATTGGAAGAAATTGTTGGTTGCCATAGCTAGGATCGTAGCTGTTTATTCTGTATTGTGTATAGCTATGATTACACTTTCATTCCATTTTATTATTCCATTGTTCCGGGCTAGTCTGCCTGTCTTTTGGGCCAATCTGGCAGGAACTGTTTTTACTATCGTCTGCATCGCACCTTTCTTGCGTGCCATTATCATGAAAAAAAACCACTCTGTAGAGTTCCAGGCGTTATGGCAGGATAGCCGTTTCAACCGGGCTCCCTTAATTTCTACCATTTTACTCCGTATAGTGATAGCTGTCATGTTTGTGATGTTTGTTATAGAGAAACTTTTTCAGACTTCCACGACTTTGCTGATCGGTATAGCCGTTGTTTTGGTAGGTATGATGATGTTCTCGCGATGGCTGAAGAAGCAATCTATATTCATGGAGCGTACTTTTATTCAGAATTTGCGTTTCAGAGATGTGCATGCTGAGTTCACAGGTCAGAAGCGTCCTGAGTATGAAGGACATTTGTTGTCCCGCGACTTACATCTTTCGGATTTTGAGATACCTGCGGATTCCTTATGGGCGGGATATACATTAAGAGAGCTGAATTTGGGGCATAAATACGGAGTACATGTGGCATCTATCATTCGTGGAATGCATCGTATTAATATTCCGGGGGCGAATGTACGTCTGTTTCCCGGTGACACCATACAGGTAATCGGTACGGATGAGCAGTTGGGCGAGTTTGCCCGTCAGGCAGAAAGAGTATCAGCCGCCGCTGAAGAGGAAGATTTGGAAAGGCGTGAAATGAATCTGAAACAGTTCATTATAGATCGTAACTCATTTTTCTTGGGTAAAAATATCAAAGAAAGTGGTATCCGGGATGAGTACAAATGTCTGGTGGTAGGCGTCGAAAAAGAAGATAGTACGCTGATGACCCCTGATATCAATGTACCTTTTACGGAAGGAGATGTGGTATGGGTGGTAGGCGAACGGGATGATGTGTACCTGTTTGTGGTAAGAAAGAAAAAGAGGAAGAATAATTAATTTTAATACATAAGAAAACCATGAAAAGTGATCCTAAAGATTGTCTGTATTGTCAGAACAATGAGACATTGCACAATTTAATGATTGAAATAGCGCCACTGAGTGTTTCACGCGTATTCCTGTTTAAGGAACAAACCTATCGCGGACGTTGCCTTGTTGCTTATAAAGATCATGTAAACGACTTGTTTGAACTGAGTGATGAAGAACGTAATGCATTTATGGCAGATGTAGCCCGTGTGACCCGTGCTATGGACAAGGCTTTCCACCCTGAAAAAATAAATTACGGAGCATATAGTGACAAACTTTCTCACCTGCATTTTCATCTGGCTCCCAAGTATGTGGACGGACCTGATTATGGAGGTGTATTTCAGATGAATCCGGGAAAAGTTTATCTGACTGATGCGGAATACCAAGAAATGATTGAAGCTATAAAGAAAAATCTGTAGTAGTGAAATGATTAACAGATAGATAGTAGTTAATGGCTAGTGATTAATAGCAGATGCGTACACCTACAATCACTAACCATTAATCACTATCTATTCTTGTTCTTCGAAATCAAATTCAAAGTCGAAGTCATCATCACCGAAATATTCAGGAGTAATGAATTCTTCCATGCTGCGACGGTCCTTCTTGGTGGGACGCCTGTTCCGCGGGCGCGATCAACAAAACCGCTGATTCTGCTCATTTCCAGTAATTCATATTGCTCCGGAGTCGTTACATTCTCCAGAATTTCAGGAACCAATTTGGCACCTATACGTTTCTCTATTGCCTGTAAAACTTTAAATGAGTACGTGACAGGCGGTTTCTTTACCTGTATCACTTCTCCCGGCTTTATCATTCTCGACGGCTTCACCTGAGTACCGTTGATGGAAACCCGTCCTTTCTTGCATGCTTCGGCAGCGATAGTACGGGTCTTGAATATACGTGAGGCCCACAGCCATTTATCAATTCTTGCTTCAGCCATTACTTTTTATTGTATTGGTTCATTGTTATACTGATGCCTGCCAGACAAAAACTCTTAATTATGTCGCAAGCCGTTGCTACACGTTCGTCCATGGTCTTCAAATCTTCATCAGTGAAGTGACCTAATACAAAATCTATTTGTCCGCCACGGGGAAAATCGTTGCCGATACCAAAGCGCAGACGGGCATAATCCTGTGTACCCAGCGTAGCAGCTATATGTTTCAAACCATTGTGTCCGGCATCGCTGCCTTTTCCTTTCAGGCGTAGTGTACCGAAAGGAAGGGCGAGGTCGTCCACCACTATCAACACATTTTCCAACGGAATGTTTTCTTTCTGCATCCAGTAGCGCACTGCATTTCCACTCAGGTTCATGTAAGTAGACGGTTTCAGCAGGATAAGCTGGCGTCCTTTGAGCGAGAGGGTGGCAGTAGCCCCATAACGTCCGTCGGTAAAAACAAGATTGGACGCCTTTGCAAGGGCGTCCAATACTGTGAATCCTATGTTGTGACGGGTATTTCGGTATTCTTCACCTATATTACCCAGTCCTGTAATCAAATATTTCATTGATAAGGATTAAAAGGTTACTGATTATTTGCCGGCAGTTGCAGCAGCACCACGAGCGGCACGAGTCAATTTAACTGCACAAACAACGGCTTCTTTAGCGTTAATCAATTCCAAACCTTCATAGCTTAATTCGCCCACTTTGACAGTCTTGCCCAGACCCAAAGAAGTTACATCAACAACCAGACGTTCAGGAATTACATTGTATAAAGCTTTCACTTTCAGTTTACGCAATTGTAATGCCAATTTACCACCGGCACGTACACCTTCTGCCAAACCTTCCAGCTGAACAGGAACTTCCATAACGATGGGTTTAGCTTCATCAATCTGATAGAAGTCAACGTGAAGGATTGCATCCGTTACAGGATGGAACTGGATATCTTTCAAAATAGCGTTTACTATTTTACCGTCAATGTTCAAGTCTACAACATAGATGTGCGGTGTGTATACCAAGTTACGGAGTCCTTCGGTGGGCACGGAGAAGTGAGTAGCTACGGGCAAGCCGTTTTCGTCTTTCTGCACTCCATACAATACACAAGGAACACCATTGTTCTTACGCAATTCGTGAGTTGCTTTCTTTCCTACGTCTGTTCTGACAGTACCTTTAATTTCAATTGATTTCATTGTTCTTTAATTTTTTTTGTGTTACTCTAAATTAAGTTGATTTTGTTGCTTAATTCGCCATCACACGATGTGGTATATCACACGATGGAGCTTAAAAAAGCGGTGCAAAATTACTGCTTATTTCCGACTTGACAAAAGAAAGCACAATTTTTTTATCATTGTGCTTTCTTTATCGGTTGGAATCAGAAATCGATATCTATTTTAATTTCATTCGGACTAAGCGGCTTGTGAGCGTCTTCGGTCGTTTCCTGTTCTTCATTTTCAGTGTGATGAGGTTCAATAGGACCTTGCTCTTCGGCAATAAACTGTATAGCCTGTTGTAAACCGTTCATGAACTTCTCAAAATCTTCTTTATATAGAAAAATCTTATGTTTTTCGAAGCTTACTTGCGAGTCATCACCTTCTCCCGAAACAATCTTCTTGCTTTCGGTAATAGCCAAAAACATTTCATCTTTTCGGTTTTTCTTCACATCTAAATAATAAATACGTTTGCCGGCTTTAATTGCTTTTGAAAAAACAATTTCTTTGTCACCATCCACTACACTTTTCTTTTTATAATCTTCCATAACTTAAGTATCTTTATAAATCGGCTTCAAAATTGGACATTTTTTTTAAATGGGCAAAGAATTTGCGGATAAACTTCGATGAAAAAAGCGATTTAGATAGCTCTATGTAAATTTTACATTAAAAAATGTAATTATGTTATGTAAAATCAATGAAAATACCTACTTTTGCAACTCCTTAATAATTTTATGTGAATTATGATAAATAGAGTTCTTATTCGTCTTAAGATAGTTCAGATAGTCTATGCTTATTATCAGAACGGAGGCAAAAACTTGGATACAGCGGAAAAAGAGTTATTTTTCAGCCTTTCTAAAGCGTATGACTTATACAACTATCTGCTGCTTTTAATGGTAGAGGTAACTAAACAGGCTAACAAACGACTGAATGCTGCGAAAAACAAACTGGTCCCTACTAAGGAAGAATTGTTTCCCAACACCAAATTTGTGGAAAACCGCTTTATTGCACAGCTGGAGGTAAACAAACAGCTGCTGGAGTTTTCGAACAATCAGAAGAAAACTTGGGAGAATGAAGCTGATTTCGTAAAGACTTTATGTGATAAAATCTTAGAAAGCGATATATATAAGGAATATATGGCCAGTGAGACTTCTTCGTATGAGGAAGACCGTGAATTGTGGCGCAAGCTATATAAAAATATTATTTTTAATAATATCGAACTGGATCAGGTTTTGGAGGACCAAAGTTTGTATTGGAATGATGATAAGGAAATCGTGGATACCTTTGTGTTGAAGACCATCAAGCGTTTCGATGAGAAGAATGGTGCAAAACAGGAATTGTTGCCGGAATTTAAAGATGAGGAGGATCAAGACTTCGCGCGCCGTTTGTTCCGTCGTACTATCTTGAATGCCGATTATTATCGTCATCTGATTAGCGAAAATACAAAGAACTGGGATTTAGACCGTGTGGCTTTCATGGATGTGGTCATTATGCAGATCGCTTTGGCTGAAATCCTGAGTTTTCCCAATATCCCGGTCAGCGTTTCACTGAATGAGTACGTGGAAATAGCCAAACTGTACAGCACTCCGAAAAGCGGTGGCTTTATTAACGGTACTTTGGATGGAATCGTTAATTCATTAAAAAAAGAGAATAAGCTAACAAAAAATTAATATCTTTGTTTGTTATTGAAGAATAACGGTATTATAAACTAAAAAACATAGAAAGTATGAACTTATTATTTGTATTTCTGCAGGCAGGGGGTGGAGGAGATTACTCTTTCCTTATTATGATGGTAGCCATTTTCGCTATTATGTACTTCTTCATGATTCGTCCTCAGAATAAAAAACAGAAAGAAATTGCTAATTTCCGCAAGAACCTGGAAGTGGGTCAGGAAGTGATCACTGCAGGTGGTATATACGGAAAGATAAAAGAAATAGAAGATAATACGGTTGTTTTGGAAATAGCGTCAGGCGTTAAGATTAAAATTGATAGAAATTCTATCTTCGCTAATGCTGCATCCAATCAACAACAGGCAAAGTAAATGACATAACAACATGTTCGACAAAAGGAACATACGTATTTACTATTTAAAGACTTTAGAGAGAATCAGAAGCTTCCTGCTTAGCCGTAATAGCAGGGAGTTCCTGATTTTCTTGTTTTTTGTATTTGTATCTTTCTGCTTTTGGTTGCTTCAGGTGTTAAATGATGATTATGAAACGGAATTCTCCGTTCCGTTACGGTTGAAGAATGTACCTAGTGATGTGGTGCTGACCTCCGAACTTCCCGATGAACTGCGTATTGGCGTGAAAGACAGGGGAACTGTATTGGCTAACTATATGCTGGGACAGACATTCTATCCCATTGTTGTGGACTTTAAGGACTATGAGGATAAAGGAAGTCGTGTCCGGATTCCGGTTTCAGCTTTAATGAAAAAGATTTCGGTCCAGTTGAATCAGACAACCAAATTGCTGACCATACGGCCGGATACTGTGGAGTTTATTTATACAAAAGGGAAGGCAAAGAAGGTGCCCGTGAAATTGCAAGGCAAGGTGGCTTTGGACCGTCAGTATTATATCTCGGATATCATTTACTCGCCGGATTCAGTGATGGTTTATGCTCCTCAAGAGATTTTGGATACCATTACGGCTGCTTATACACAGGCATTGAACTTTGAAGATGTGGCAGACACCGTTCGTCGCAGGGTGAATCTGGCCGATGTACGTGGAGCGAAATTCATTCCTTCTTTTGATGATGTGACTTTATTGGTAGATATTTACGCTGAAAAAAAGTGTGGAGGTGCCTATACGTGGCATCAATTTTCCGCCCGACAAAGTACTTCGCACTTTTCCCTCCAAGGTTCAGGTGACTTTTCAGGTAGGTCTGAGTCATTTCAAGTCCATCACTTCCGAGGATTTCTTTATCGGGGTGACTTATGAGTCTTTGTTGAACAATAAGGGGGAGAAGTGTCCGGTCAATCTCAAATCCATCCCCCGATATGTGAACCACGTCCGTTTGAATCCCAAGGAGGTGGATTATTTGATAGAACAACGAATTAAATTCAATGATTAAGATAGCGGTTACCGGTGGCATCGGCAGTGGAAAATCATACATTTCCCATTTGCTGGAGGATATGCATATCCCAGTGTATAATGCGGATAATGAAGCGAAGCGCCTTACTGTTTCCGATGCCGGAATTCGTGGGGAACTGATTGCTTTGTTAGGTGAGGAGGTTTATAAGGATGGTCTGTTAAACAAGCCGTTGCTGGCTTCCTATCTGTTTTCCGATCCGGCGCATGTGCTCCAAATCAATTCCATTATCCATCCCCGGGTACGGAAAGATTTTACCGTATGGGTGGAACGTCAGGAAAAGTGTGAGATAGTGGGTATGGAATCGGCTATTTTGTATGAGGCCGGTTTTCAGGATACGGTAGATGCGGTAATAATGGTCTATGCACCTGTAGAACTGCGTATACAGCGTGCCATGTATCGTGACGGAGCCAGCGAGGAACAAGTCCGGGCACGTATTGCTGCCCAGATGGATGATGAAGAAAAGCGTCGGCGGGCCGATTTCACGGTGGTGAATGACGGGGTGCAATTGCTCATACCCCAGTTGAACAGAATAGTAGAACAATTAAAAACCGAAAAATTCATACTATAAATTTGGGAGTTTCATTGGTGAATTGTACTTTTGCTTCCTCAAACCATAAATATAAAATAGAATAGTATGTTAAAGACCATTTTATCAATCGCGGGCAAACCGGGATTATATAAATTGATTTCTCAAGGAAAGAACATGTTGATTGTAGAAACAGTTGACGCGGCTAAGAAAAGAGTTCCTGCTTATGCTCATGACAAAGTTATCTCATTGGCGGATATTGCTATGTACACAGATGCAGAAGAAGTACCTTTGAGCGAAGTGCTGGAAGCGGTAAAGAAGAAAGAGAATGGAGCGGTTGCTTCTATCAATTATAAAAAAGCATCAGCCGATGAGTTGCATGCTTATTTTGCAGAAGTTTTGCCAAATTATGATCGTGACCGTGTTCATAACGGAGATATCAAGAAACTGATTTCATGGTACAATATTTTGGTAAACAATGGTATTACTGAATTTGTAGAAGCTCCGGCAGACTCTGCTGACAAAGTGGAAGAAGCTGCTGCTGAATAATTGAAATAAAGCGAAAGGGAAAGGCCTGTCAAGTAGATTGTAAACTGCTTGACGGGCTTTTTGTTTATCGGCATTATTGGTAAAAAAAAGTATGTGTACTTCATTGGCGAAATAACACCACTTACTTTGCCGATGAAGTGGACTTACTTTGTCTATGAACATATATTACCTTTTTCAGTGGGATACGGTCGTTTATAATGCCCTGTAGAGAATATCCTGAAAAATCCTTCATAAGCTTCAGCCCCTCCGCAAACACCCTGCCCGTCGGCGTTTCGGCTGAAGAATTGAGGTTATGGAATCCTTCAGCCAAGTGGAAATGTTTCAGCCGGTTTTATTTTCGGAGGAGTGGTTGTTCTGAAGGATATTTTCCGGCTGAAACATTTCGTGAGGTATATCCTTCAGCCGGAATGCCGACGGGCAGGGTGTTTGCGGAGGGGCTGAAAGATCTGAAGGAAAAATAAGGCGTTTCGGCATGTAGATACCGTTATGGAAAAAACAACAGGTCAAATTTTAAAAAGCTCTTGTTCTTTCAATGAAAACGTCTTGTTCTTTTTTTTAAAGACCTTGTTCTTTTCAGAAAAGAACAGGACGTTTGAGAGGTTAGTAACCTGCATGCCGGAAAGTTAGTAACGTGTGGGGCGACACGTTACTAATGTGTGGGCTGTAAGATTAGTAATGTTACAGGTGAAAGATTATATATCTTACAAGTGATACATATCATACAGGTATGAAGTTTCAGTATATGTTTGATAATAAAACAGTAGGTTATCTTTTTTTACGATTATCCAGTTCAATGAACTCTTTTCGGATGAATAAGTTTCTTATGTTTTTCAATATTGTAAAAATATACCAGTCTACACAGGCTGTTCTGAATCTTGCCGTATTTCAGTTTTCTTTTTCTTATACAAAAATGAAAAAAGGAAGTAGAGATGGCTGATTAAACTGTTTTATGAGCTTATTGCCGTTTTTTAGCTATTGGAAACATATTGGTTAAGGAAATATTCAAAATATTGCAGATAGAGGGCTATAGTTAACGAAAAAAGGGGTGCATGATGAACACCCCTTTTGCTTAGTAAAGATAAGACCTTATCTTTACTGGTTGTTTGTAACATTCTAGTTGCGGAATTTTAATCCGTCACCCGCTGTTTCTACGATAATCGGTTTGCTTCGGTCCACTTCCTGTGACAATAGCTTTTTGGACAAATCATTCAGCAAATAGCGTTGGATGGCACGTTTCACGGGACGGGCACCGAATTCGGGATCATAGCCTGTGCTGGCAATGAAACGGACGGCCTCATCGGTCATTTCCAAAGTAATGCCGTTGCCGGCCAGCATATTCTTGATACCGTTGATTTGTAACATCACAATCTGTTCTATCTCTTCTCTGTTCAAAGGCAAGAACATGATTGTTTCATCTATACGGTTCAGAAACTCCGGCCGTATCGTTTTTTTCAACATGGACATTACCTCTTTCTTCGTCTCTTCAATCACCACTTCGCGATTCTCGTCATTAATCTTTTCGAACTGGCTTTGAATGTATGCGCTGCCCAGATTGGAAGTCATGATGATAATTGTATTCTTGAAGTTTACCGTACGTCCCTTGTTGTCAGTCAGACGTCCGTCATCCAAAACTTGCAGCAGAATATTGAACACATCGGGATGTGCTTTTTCTATTTCATCAAACAATACCACAGAGTATGGTTTGCGTCGGACGGCTTCTGTCAACTGACCGCCTTCATCGTAACCTACGTATCCGGGAGGCGCTCCGATCAGACGGGATACAGAGTGTTTCTCCTGATATTCGCTCATGTCGATACGCGTCATCAGACTCTCGTCATCAAACAGGTAGTCGGCCAATGCTTTGGCAAGTTCTGTCTTACCTACACCGGTAGTACCCAGGAAGATGAATGAACCTATCGGACGTTTCGGGTCCTGTAATCCGGCACGGCTACGGCGTACGGCATCGGATACGGCTGCTATGGCTTCATCCTGACCTACCACACGCAAATGTAATTCTTGCTCCAGATGAAGCAATTTGTCACGTTCGCTTTGCAGCATCTTGTTGACCGGTATCCCTGTCCACCGTGAAACAACATCGGCAATGTCCTCAGCGGTAACTTCTTCCTTTATCATGGCACTGTCACCCTGCTTGTGTTTCAGGTCTTCTTGAATATCCTTGATCTCGTTCTCTAAAGCCTGTAATTTTCCATAACGGATTTCGGCTACTTTACCGTAATCTCCCTCACGTTCCGCTTTCTCGGCTTCAAATTTCAATTGTTCTATTTCCTGCTTGTTTTGCTGAATCTTGTTGACCAGTTCCTTTTCACTCTGCCATTTGGCTTTGTAAGAGGTTTCCTGTTCTTTCAGTTCGGCAATCTCTTTATTCAGCTGTTGTAATTTGGACTCGTCTTTTTCACGTTTGATGGCCTCACGTTCAATTTCCAGTTGTTTCAGGTGACGTGAGATTTCATCTAGTTCTTCAGGCACAGAGTCACGTTCCATACGCAATTTGGCAGCAGCTTCATCCATCAGATCAATAGCCTTGTCCGGAAGGAAACGTTCGGTAATGTAACGGTTACTCAATTCTACAGCGGCAATGATGGCTTCATCTTTGATACGTACCTTGTGATGGTTTTCGTAACGTTCTTTCAATCCACGGAGAATGGAGATGGTGCTCAGCGTGTCCGGTTCGGCTACCATAACGGTTTGGAACCGGCGTTCCAATGCCTTGTCCTTTTCGAAGTACTTCTGATATTCGTCCAAAGTAGTGGCTCCGATGCTGCGGAGCTCACCACGGGCCAAGGCGGGTTTTAATATATTGGCGGCATCCATGGCACCTTCACCTTTACCGGCTCCGACCAAGGTATGGATTTCATCGATAAACAGGATGATGCTGCCTTCGGCTTTGATTACTTCATTGACAACAGATTTCAGACGTTCTTCAAATTCACCTTTGTATTTGGCTCCGGCAACCAGTGCGCCCATATCCAATGAGAAGATTTGTTTGTTCTTCAAGTTGTCGGGTACATCACCTCGGATGATACGGTGTGCCAAGCCTTCAACAATGGCGGTCTTACCGGTACCCGGCTCACCGATTAAAATCGGATTATTCTTGGTACGGCGGCTTAATATTTGTAATACCCTACGTATTTCTTCATCACGCCCGATAACCGGATCAAGTTTTCCGCTGCGGGCAGCCTCATTCAAATTAATGGCATATTTGCTTAAGGATTGATAAGTGTCTTCACTGGATTGTGAAGTTACTTTTTCACCTTTACGTAGTTCTGCTATGGCGGAGCGCAGCTCTTTGTCTGTCATTCCCGCGTCTTTCAATATGGTAGCACAGTACTCTTTACATTCAATAAGGCCAGGATAATAGCTTCCAGTGAAACGAATTCGTCACCCATCTCTTTGGAATACTGTACGGCTCTTTGTAATATCTCGTTGCTTTCACGGCTAAGGTAAGGTTCTCCTCCCGAAACCTTAGGCAGCGAGTCAATTTGCTTGTCGATGACCAATGCGATCTGCTGGGCGTTCATTCCCAATTTCTGGAAAATGAAGTTGGTGACGTTTTCACCTACTTTCAGTACTCCGGCCAACAGATGCACAGGCTCGATAGCTTGCTGTCCGCGGGCTTGAGTTACGTTCACCGCTTGTTGCACTGCCTCCTGTGATTTAATTGTGAAGTTGTTAAAATTCATATTGTATCTCCTTTCTAAATATTATTCAAATACCTATTGAAAACGTAACTGTCACTGCTTTGTTCAGTGGCTTTTGCGATTTCATTTGATAATCTCAAATAGTTTGCCAAAAGAAAAAGAAAGCTAATGAAGTAAAATAAGAAGACAAA
>ENA-OQCN01000834-OQCN01000834.1-human-gut-metagenome-genome-assembly--contig:-NODE-834-length-16236-cov-3.712831_pt1 | contig 16236 bp, 25 predicted proteins | sample MGYA00242497_ERZ504576 | MGnify/ENA primary metagenome ERZ504576 (study PRJEB26092, sample SAMD00036296) | human gut metagenome | host: Homo sapiens | study: EMG produced TPA metagenomics assembly of... | reverse complement strand
TAGCACTTAACTATTCTAACTGCTAAATACTATTATACTCATTTTTAGCACTGATGCAATAAGTTTGCTAAAATTTGACAAAAGAAAATGGCGAGGATTACTCGCCATATACATGAATTCTATTAATAGCTCTTTCTAAAGATAATTGAGCTCTTTTTAGATTCGTGTTTGAATCTTTCTTTTCTAAACGCTCTTTAGCACGTTCCATTGATTTTTTAGCACGCTCAAGATCGATATCTTTTTTACCCTCGATCGCATCAGCTAGAATCATGCCTTCATTTTTATTGAATTGTAAAAACCTCCAGAAATCGCATAGACTTCTTCTTCGTCATTTTCATTCTTTAAAACAAGTTTACAAGGAACTAAAGATGCAAAGATTGGCATGTGATTTGGTAAAATTGTAGTTTCACCGATGACAGTCTTCACATGAATACTCTTTACGTCTTGTTTTAAATATTCGCCTTTAGGTGTTACAACTTTAAAAGCAATCATGACTATTCACCAGCCATTTTTTCAGCTTTTTTTTGTGCTTCTTCAATTGTTCCAACAAACATGAATGCTTGTTCAGGAAGATCATCGAATTCACCAGCTAATAAACGTTCGAAACTACGAATTGTATCTTCCAAAGGTACATATTTTCCAGGAATACCTGAGAATACTTCGGCTACATTAAATGGTTGTGACAAGAAGTTACGAACACGACGTGCACGGTTTACAACTTTCTTATCTTCTTCACTTAATTCATCCATACCTAAAATGGCGATGATATCTTGAAGATCTTTATATCTCTGTAAGATATTTTGAACGCCACGAGCCACTTTATAGTGTTTTTCACCAACTACAAGTGGATCCAAGATACGTGAACTTGATTCAAGTGGATCTACGGCAGGATAAATACCTAATGCCGCAATATCACGATCCAATACTGTTTTGGCATCCAAGTGAGAGAATGTTGTTGCTGGAGCTGGGTCCGTTAAGTCATCCGCAGGTACATAAATAGCCTGTACAGAAGTGATAGAACCATCTTTTGTTGATGTGATTCTTTCTTGTAACTGTCCCATTTCTGTAGCCAATGTAGGTTGATATCCTACGGCACTAGGAACACGTCCTAATAAGGCACTTACTTCAGATCCTGCCTGTGTAAAACGGAAGATGTTATCAATAAACAACAATACATCTTGATGTTCTACATCACGGAAATATTCTGCCATTGTAAGACCTGTTAATCCAACACGCATTCTGGCTCCTGGACTTTCATTCATCTGTCCATAAACCAATACAGTCTTATCTAATACACCACTATCTTTCATCTCGTGATACATATCATTTCCTTCACGAGTTCTTTCGCCTACACCTACTACAACGGATTTACCACCATGCTCTTTGGCAATATTGTGGATCAATTCCTGAATCAATACGGTTTTACCAACACCGGCACCACCGAACAATCCAATTTTACCACCCTTTGCGTAAGGACATAATAAATCGATTACTTTAATACCCGTTTCTAATGGTTCACTCGTCGTACTTTGTTCATCAAATGCAGGTGCTTTTCTATGAATTGGCATAGTATTCGCATCTATATCACCTAAACCATCAATTGGCTTACCTAATACGTTAAACATACGACCCAATACATTTTCTCCAACAGGAGCTTGAATTGGCTTTCCTGTATCAATGGCATCCATACCACGTACTAAACCATCTGTACTTCCCATCGCAATACAACGTACTCGATCTGAACCAATATCTTGTTCGACTTCTACAATTAGATTTTCTTCATTTGGGCGTTCAATTTCAATTGCCGTTAATAAATCTGGTAAATTGTTTTGTGAAAACTGAATATCCACAACTGGACCAATGATCTCAACGACTTTTCCAATATTTTGACTCATCTTTACCCTCCTTTATGAAAGTGCATTTGCACCACCGACAATTTCAGTAATTTCTTGCGTAATTGCACCCTGACGTACACGGTTATATGCAAGTTCAAGATCATTCTGCAACTCTTCTGCATTGTCAGTTGCACTCTCCATTGCCATTCTTCGAGAAGCCTGTTCGCTAGTTTTACTCTCTAAATAACGAGAGTAAAGAATTGATTTTGTCACCATAGGAATCATGTTTTGTAGCATTGTTTCCTTATCTGGTTCAAAAATCATATCCGCATGCATGCCTGACTTCTTTTCTTCACTAGGCTTAGAAACAGGTAAAACCGTTTCTAAAGTAGGAACAAATGTCAATGTATTTTTATAGTGCGTATATAAAATTTGAATTTTTGAAATTTCTTTCTTTTCAAACAAGTCTAATGCATCCTGCATACATTTCGATAAAGCATTATATACATCATCCTCGTCAAGATCACTTAATACAGTTTCAACATTATAGTCACGTTTTGAAATCCATGCAGCACCACGAACTCCAACCATAACTATATGATCCTCATTTGAAAACTCATCTTGTATCATACGATACACGTTCGCATTGTAGCCTCCACAAAGTCCCATATCACTTGTAATCACAAAGATAAAACTTGGCTTTCCTTGATTCTCATTTAAATACATGGAATCATTTCCAGCACTACGAAGTACCATTGTGAAGAGTTCTTGAAGACCTTGTGCATAACTACGGTTTTCTTCCATAATTTGTCTTTGTCTAGTTAATTTACTTGAAGCAATCAGTTGCATTGCTTTTGTGATTTTCTTTGTTGAACTAACGGAACTGATTCGAGCCTGAATAGCCTGTCTACTTTGTGCCATGTTGCGCACCCTTTTCTAGCGCATATTGATTTGCGTAGCATCTAAAGCCTTCTTTATATCAGCTTCTAATTCATCGTCAATTGCCTTTTTCATTTCAATCTGATCTAGAACATAAGGATATTCACGATGTACATATTCCAACATTCCTTGTTCAAATTCACCAACTTGGTCTACTTCAACAGGTTTTAAATATCTATTTTTGCAGCATATAAAGATAATACTTGTTCAGGCACTGTTAATGGTGAATATTGTTTTTGAATCAATAATTGAGTCAATCTTGCACCATGACCCAATACATCTTTTGTACTTGCATCTAAATCTGAACCAAATTTCGCAAAAGATTCCATTTCACGATATTGAGCAAGCTCTAATTTTAATGAACCAGATACCTGCTTCATAGCCTTTGTTTGTGCAGCACTACCTACACGGCTAACACTTAAACCACTATCTACACTTGGACGAATACCTTCATTAAACATATCTGTCTTTAAGAAGATCTGTCCATCTGTAATTGAAATTACATTTGTAGGAATATAAGCAGAAATATCTCCGGCTTGCGTTTCAATGATTGGTAAAGCGGTTAAAGATCCACCACCATAATTTTCATTTAAACGAGCAGCACGCTCTAATAAACGAGAATGCAAATAGAAGACATCTCCAGGATAGGCTTCACGTCCAGGAGGACGACGAAGAAGTAAAGACAGTGTACGGTAAGCTACGGCGTGTTTTGATAAATCATCATAAACAATTAGTACATCTTCTCCATTTTCCATCCATTCTTCACCCATAGCACAACCTGCATATGGTGCAATATATTGTAATGGCGCTGCCTCAGATGCAGTAGCCGCTACAATTGTTGTATACTCCATAGCTCCATGTTGTTTTAATTTCTCAACAATTTGAGCTACAGTACTCGCTTTTTGTCCAATCGCTACATAAATACATTTTACATTTTGACCTTTTTGATTCAAAATCGTATCAATTGCGATGGCTGTTTTACCTGTTTGACGATCCCCAATGATCAACTCACGCTGACCACGTCCAATTGGAATCATAGAGTCAATAATTTTTAAACCCGTTTGTAATGGAACAGAAACACTCTTTCTTGTCATTACACCTGGGGCAACACGCTCAACCGGACGTGTTTTATCTGTTTGGATTTCACCTAAACCATCAATCGGTTGTCCTAATGCATTGACAACACGACCCATCAAACTATCACCAACTGGAACTTCAATGATGTGACCTGTACGTTTTACAACGTCACCTTCTTTGATATCTGAATTATCACCTAAAAGTACAACACCTACTTGTTCATCTTCTAAGTTCATGACCATACCATATACATCATGAGGGAATAACAACAATTCACTCATCATGGCATTTTTCAATCCATATACCGTTGCGATACCATCACCAACTGTAAGAATAGTACCACTTTCATTCATTTCAAGATCCTGGTCGATACTTTGAATCTGAGCTTTGATTAATTTTGAAATCTCTGCTGGATTTAAACTCATCATATCACCTGCTTATCTATTAATTGCTTCCTTCATTGCGTTAATCTTCGCAACAAGGGTATTATCCATCACCAAGTCACTTGCCTGTACTTTAATACCTGCAATCAAAGATGGATCCACTTGCACTTCAAGTTCAAGTGTTTTATTTAATTTTTTCTCTAACATCTCTTTCAATCTTGATAATTGATCTTCATCAAGCTTCGATGCACTTGTAACCTTAACAATTTCAATTCTATGTCTCTTTCGATAACACGCTTCATAAGCATCACTAATTTTATCAAGATGAGAAAGTTCATTATGCTCATTTAACACAAGCAAAAAACGAAATACAGTTGTATCTAATTCGGATTCAAAAGCTGTCTGGATGATTTCCTTTTTCTTTACTCGAGGAATACTTGGATGTGCTAAAATTTGACTCAATTCTGACACTGAAGTAATCACTTGCGCTACTTGTTTTAGCTCAGACATCCAAGCAATTTCTTGACTTGAATCTTTTGCTAATTCAAATAGAGCCTCGGCATAAGGCGTATAATCTACCATTGTTTATCGCCTGCTGTTCAATAAAATCTTCCACGAACTGCTTCTGTGTTTTTTCATCCATTTCTTTTTTGATCAACTGACTTGCAGCACTTAAAGCAACATCACTGATTGCTTTTTTCATTTCTTTTTGAGCGTCACGCTTTTGACGTTCAATATCTTCATTTGCGTTTTTCTTAATACGCAAAGCTTCATCATTTGCTTCTTTTATAATCTGCTGTTTTTCTTGATCCGCATGTGCTCTAGCTGAAACAAGAATGGTATGAGCTTCTTGCGAAACATTACGCAATTTTTCATCATACTTCTCTTTAACATCTTCAGCCTGCTTTTTAATAGCTACTGAAGAATCGATATTTTCTTGAATTAAATCTTGTCGTTTTTGAATTAAAGTTAGTAATTTATCCCAAAAGAATTTTTTGGCGAACATTACAATCAAAAATGTAGAAATACAAACTAAAACAACATCGGTCAATGAAATACGCAAATAATTGTCAATATTAAAGTCAATCATTACCGATTCTCCCAATCATTAACCTTTGATGAAAATCAATAAAATCGCAATGATCAACGCATAGATACCAGTTGTTTCGGCTAAAGCGATACCAAGTACCATGATTGATTGAATTTTACTTGCTGCATCTGGGTTACGACCAACACTTCTGCACCTTTACTAGCTGCAATACCCTGACCAATACCAGGACCTAAACCAGCAATCATCGCAATACCTGCACCTAAGCAAGCCATACCACGTACGAAAAATTCATTAAACATTTTATTTTCCTCCTATTTATTAATCTTCCTGAATCGCTACTTGTTGTCCTAAGAAAAACGAACTTAGCGTAAAGAAGATATATGTCTGAATTACACCTGAGAATATATCAAAATACATATGTAAGAAAGGCGTTACTAATAAACCTAAAAGTCCTACTGGCATTAACATTTTAATCAATGTATAGACCAACATAGAAATGATATATCCTGCCAAAATATTACCAAATAAACGCATTGTTAATGAGATAGGCAACGCCAACTCTCCTATGACATTCAATGGTGTCAACAAAAACATTGGTTCCGTCAACTCTTTCATTCGCGCTAACAATCCACCTTTTTTAATACCATTACCCTGGATCATCAACCACATTGTAACAGCCAATGTCGCATTAAAACTTACATTGCTCGTTGGATTTTGAAGTCCAATCAACCCAATTAAGTTGCTTACAATCATCATCACAATCAAAGTACCAAACAATGGAATATACTTCTTTGTTGTTTCCCTTAAGTTATCTTTAATTACGTAAAGTACTAAGTTGTACATCTCCTCACAAATATACACAATCCCCTTACTTGATTTGGATGGATCCTGTGCCTCAATTTTCTTCCCCGCGAAATAAAAGAAGAACGTAAAGAAAACACAAATTCCAAGCCAAACAAGAATCGATTGCTGAATCTGTAAAGAGAACTTTCCTATGTGAATGATAATTGCACTTACATCACTCATGGAAATCCTCCTTTTCTTTTAGTGCATATAAAAGAATCGCCCCTTTATTGCACATTAACCCAACAAGAACAGCCAATATAGGCAATTCCATCAATTGACAAACAACTAGAACTAGACCATACATTAAATATCGTTTCATATATTCTTGTGTACCCATCTTTTTTCCAGCCGCTTCATCCGTTGGGATATTTAAAGCCATTTGAACAATCTTATGATAACCAACTAAACCTGTCAGACATCCAATCCAAACCGCTATAAATACTTGAATCATTTGAGAATGAAAAATCATTGCACAAGCTATAGAACAAAATAAGCTAAAAGCCAAAGTATACTTTTTATTTGTTTATTCATTTGCTGCATTGTTCTACCTCGATTTTTTAATCAATAAAATTACGCTACCAATTATGCTATATAATAAACCAATAATCACAAATAGTGGAGTCGTATGTAACCAACCATCAATATTGTAACCAATAAGGCCAAATATCAACATACTTGTGCATAGCATTCCCGAAAAAGCATAAGGTTTCATCAACTATTTTGTACCGAAAATACGATCGCCTGCATCTCCTAAACCAGGAACAATATATCCATGCTCATTTAAATGATCATCTAATGATGCCAAATAAATATCTACATCTGGATGTGCTTCTTCAACCGTTTTCACCCCTTCAGGAGCTCCAACCAAACAAACTAATTTAATATTTGTAGCACCTTGTTTTTTAACCATATCAATAGCCGCAACACTAGATCCACCTGTTGCCAACATTGGATCCACAACAATTGTGATAGTCTTCTTCTTAAATTTTTTGGATATTTTTCAAAATAAGTGTGTGGTTCTAAAGTTTCTTCATCACGATACATACCAACATGTGCAATTTTAGCGGTTGGAATTAAATCTTGAATTCCATTTACCATACCAAGTCCCGCACGTAAAATTGGTACAATGACCACTTTTTTAGCCAATTCATAGCCAGTGTACGGACAAATTGGAGTTTCAATCTCAACTGGATTTAATGGTAGATCACGCGTGATTTCATAAACCATCAAGCCTCCAATTTCATCTAAGTTTTGACGAAAATCTTTCGTCCCCGTATCCTTTTTTCGCATAACTGTTAGTTTATGCTTAATTAAAGGATGATCAATAACTGTTAACATTTAAATTACCTACCTTTATAGCCATAATTATAACATCCTTATCCATAATAGAAAACACTGAAAGAAATGGATTCCTCCAAAAACTTCCAGTGTTATATTATATGAATATTCTATTTTTTATCATTAAACAATTTTACTCAATTGTCAAAATTTCAAACTGTTTAGCCGCCCTTACATCCACTTTAGAAGGATGTAAGTCCTTTCTAAGTAAAACATCTGAAAAAGTATCTAACGCCAAATCTTGCGTATTTGCCTCTTCACTCAAATGTGCCAAGACAATATTTTTTGTCTTCATATTGATCAATGAAGTTAGATTTAAACTTGAATCTTCATTATTCAAATGTCCACTATCACTTAAAATTCGCTGCTTCAAAAACATAGGACGCTTTGTCTGCATCAAACGATTGACATCATGATTACTTTCAAAAATATAATGATCGGCATTGGCAATATATGGCTTGATTTGATTAGGCACATACCCTGTATCCGTTACATATACTAGCTTTTCCGTTTCTGATTCAACCACAAAACCAATGGTGTGTGGTGAATCATGTGATAAACCAATAAATTGAATACTTAAATCGTTAATAATCATTTTTTGATTTGGAAATACATCATGCTTATCTAAAGCATCCTTTAAATCACAATAGGAATATACATCCAAATGTTTAAAATGTTTTAATTGCGAAACATGATCTGAATGCGCATGACTAATTAAAACGCCATTTGTATCATCCACACAAGCCCCAACCTTTTGAAAGCTTTCCATTAAATACTTTTTGGTTGAACCACAATCAATCAACAATTGCGTATCTTTATGTCGAATCAAACAGCTATTGCCTTTTGAACCACTACACAACAAATCAATGCGCATAAATATCATCTCCGGATGCTTCTAAATTTGTAAAGCGAGATATGTTTTTTTCAAAAGCCAATTGAATCTTTCCAATACCACCATTACGATGTTTTGCCAAAGACAAATCTACCACTTCCGTTTCTTCTTGTGATTCCTTATCTTTATCATAATAATTACTACGATATAAAAACATGACAATATCGGCATCCTGCTCAATGGATCCAGACTCACGTAAATCGGACAACTGCGGTTCATGATCCGTTCTTTCTTCAACCTTACGAGAAAGCTGAGAAAGCGCAATAACGGGACATTCCATTTCTTTTGCCAAAATCTTTAGATTACGCGAAATATCACTAACCTCTTGTTGACGAGAATCGGCACGTGTTCCGGTAATCAGCTGCAAATAGTCAATTACAACTAAAGAAATAGAGCCGTTTTCACTCTTTAATTTACGACACTTTGAAAATATCTGAGATACCTTGATACTACTTGTATCATCAATATAAATTTTTCTTTCACTCAAATGCGAACCCGCCTCATATAAACGAGACATTTCTTCATTTGTCAATTTACCACTACGAAGCTTATCCGAATATACCTGAGATTCAGAACTCATTAAACGTTTCATCATCGAATCACTCGGCATTTCCAGTGAGAATATCGCGACAGCTCCTTCGTTACGTTTTGCAACCTGGGCTGCAAAATTCAAGGCCAAGCACTTTTACCCATGGCCGGACGAGCTGCAAGAATAATTAAATCACCTCGTTGAAAGCCATTTGTCATACGATCCAACAAGACATAACCCGTTTCGATTCCAGTTACACCTTTCATCGTACGAAGCTCTTTTAATTCATTAATAACACGAGTAACGATTTCTTCACTCGATTCAAATTCGCTTCCCCTACGATGCCTGGTTACATCCATAACTAAACGTTCCGCATCATCTAAAACTGTATCAATATCTTCACTAGATGAGTATCCTTCTTCACTGATTTTATCCGCAACATAAATCAATCTTCTCAATTGCGCCTTATTCTTGATTGTTTCAATATACGATCTTGATGTTGCACTTGAAATAGCTGAATCGGCCAAACGAATAATATAATCTGTTCCTTGACTAGACTCTAACTGATCTGTTTCCTGTAAACGCGTAACCACTGTATTCATGTCAATAGGCTGACCATTTTCATGAATTGTACAGATAGCCTGATAAATCTGCTGATGAGAAGGCAAATAAAATTCTTCTGCATGTAAATCAAGTTCCTGACAATCTTGAATGACTCTTGGATAAACCATTAAAGAACCAAGAACAGATTGTTCTAAGGAAACCGCATTAGGCATTTCACGAGACATATTATGCCTTTTCACTTACATGAACAACAATTTCACCAATCACTTGCCCATGATATAAGTCTACTGGAACACGAGTTACACCCAAAGAAGCAATTGATTGATCCAATTGAAGTTTTCTTTTATCAACACGAATTCCTTTTTTAGCCAATGCCTCAACAATTTGTTTACTTGAAACAGAACCAAAAGTTGCCCCATTTTTTCCTGTACTCAATCTAAACTCCAAAGTAATACCCTTTAAAGTTTCGCTTAAAGCCTCAGCCTCTTTTTTCAATTCTGCTTCATGCTCTGCTCTTTCTTCCATTTGTTTATCTAAAACTTTGGCAGAACCCTTTGTATAGGCAATGGCAGACTTATTTTTGAACAAGAAATTTCTTGCGTATCCATCACTTACTTCTACTACATCGTCTTTCTTTCCTAATTTACGAATATCTTTAAGCAATATTACTTTCATTATTTTGTTCCTCCTCTATACATTTTAAGATCATATCCTTCATCTGTTGTACGGATACATCTTCCCTTTCAACAGCAGCCGCACTAAAGTGACCACCACCATTTAATTTTTCCATAATCTTTTGAACATTGTATGAACCATCACTACGAGCACTTACCGCAACCGCATTTGAATTGTTCTTAACTTTCGCAATTGTAAAACTTGCGATACAACCTTTGATCAAAAGCAACGCTTGTGATACTTGAGCCATCATCGTTTTTTCTAATGTTTCATCTTCAATAGCCGCAATCATAAAATGATTATAATAAGGCTTAGCTTGCTGAATCAATGCATTCTTCATTGAGAAATACAAATAATCTTCGCACAATGCTTTTTCGGCACGCTTTGTATTAGCACCCCAATTTTGTAAAGCAGCTGCAGCTTCAAATGTACGCGCATCCGTATGCATTTTAAAACGATTTGTATCCACTAAAATACCCAAATACATAATCGTTGCTTCCATTTCATAAATAGGAATATGATTTGGAATATTTTGAAGCAATTCAACAATCAACTCACAAGCTGAACTTGCACTGCTTTCAACATATGTCAACAAAGTATTCTTAACAAACGCATCACTACGTCTATGATGATCAATCACAAGAATACGATTGCACTGATTCACAAATTCTTTAACACTTGAAATAGCTGGAATACCATGATCTGCCATAATCAATAGATCTGAATTGAAATCCATAGAAGCCATTGCCTCATCTGGCGTAATCAAAGTATGTCTTTCTTGAACAACTGAGCTAAATGAATTCATCACTTCTTGAAGTTGCTCATCTCTAGGTACATCTTTTAAAACAATATATACTTCTTTACCTAACGCATGCACCCAGCTTGATAAGGCAAGACACGCTCCCATACAGTCAAAATCACTCATCACATGCCCAGAAATATAGACACGATTGGATTCCATAATAGCTTCTTGAATCGATTGTGCCATAATACGCACACGCACTTTAGAACGAGTCGAACTTGTCTCTGAGTTTCCACCCACAAACTGCACGGTTCCCCCACTAGCACGAATGGCCGCCTGATCTCCACCACGACTTTGAGCAAGTTCAATCAATTCATTGACCATATCATCTAAAACCGTGAAATCATTGGATCCATACGCAAAAGCCATACTTAAAGTAATCGAAACATCCAATTTATTCGCTTCATCTTTGATCAACTGTAGAATTGTAAAATTCTGCTTGCGTACTTGGGCCAATATCTCTTTATTTAAAATAACTAAGAAACGATCTGAACGCAAACGTCTGACAAACATTTTATTTTCTTTTGCCCAAGTAACCAAAGATGCTCTTAAATGCGTATTGATTTGCGCCATGATTTCTTCATTTTCATAAGATTGATATTCCATATAATTATCGAGTTGCAACAAACCAATCACAATTTCATTATCTAAATATTGTTGGCGCATATTATAATAATCTGTAATATCTTTTACATACAAAATTTGTGCATCTCTTTTACGCGTAATTTCATAGATACGACCTTCACTTTTTCCTATAACCATATCTACATCATCATCAAATAAAGTACGAATATTACTGATCCAGCTCGTTAATTTATTATTTGTTAGATGGATTCCTTTTTCTTTAAAGAAAGGAGAAGCCCACGTTACAATATATTCTTCATTGTATGTTACAATACCCACATCTCCAAAATTTAGTGCGTCCTTGGCATCTTTACCTAACACTCTTGATATATCGACTTCTGTTTTCATGCCATGCTTCTTTAATGACTTCCAAAAACCGAAAAAAGCACACATTAAAATAATCCATATAACTAAGGCTGCAACCATGAATATATATTCTTTTTCAAAAATAACAAAAAGGATAGTATACCACCTAAACAAGACCTGTAACACATAAACTACGCCACTTTTCAAATTGTTTCATATAGAAAACCTCTATTCTTTTCTCAACTGTAAAAGACAGTCTAATTCTCCCATAAACATCCACAATAAATTAAGTCCAGGTATAAAGGCACCAAAAATAGATAGAAATGACCATTTCTTTTTTTGATACTTTACACATAAACTCATAAAATAAACAACACCAAAATATAAAAGTAAAGCACAATCCACAAAGAATAAAATTTGTGCTAAATCAACAATCCCCGTTGGACATTTTAACACATTTTGAATAAAAAAGAACGCAATCCATACCACAATAGAGCATACTCCAACCCATCTTGGACTTTGTACCTTTGATAATGGTTGTAGAGGAACAATATCCATATGCATACGCATGCATACCATTAATGCGACTAAATGTATACATAAAGCTTGTAAAAGTCCTAACATTCCTATCATCAAGTATGTAAATACTTTTAAGCTAATAAATGGAATGTATTGTGAAATTAAGCGGAAATCTTCATAGAAATCAATACCGAACAATGTGCTCCACAATAGAATAATACATAAATTAGCCAAAACAGATAGAATAAAACAGAAAATAAAATTTGTCATATTCTTAACATGTTTAGACACCCCCACACCATATAAAAAACCAATCAATAATGATGTCCAACTATAAAACCAGGTCGTGAAGCCACCAAAAAACATGGTCATCAAGCCCATACAAATGGTTACCAAAATTCCCATTTTGACTCCGCTCATAGCTGTATAAATGAGTACAGGGAAAGCAAAAATCCAGGAAGCACTGGATTCAATCATTAATGCACTCTGTTGATTTAAAAATAATAAAGCTCCATAAATAGCGCAAACCATAGCGCCTTTTGTGATTTGTTTCGTTTTAATCATATTCTTATTATATAAAAATAAAAAAAGACTTCAATATATGAAGTCTAATTAGTCAACCACGTAAGGTAACAAAGCCATTTGACGAGCACGTTTAATAGCTGTTGCTAACATTCTTTGGTATTTTGCACGAGTTCCAGTCACACGTCTAGGAATGATTTTTCCGTTAGCGTTGATGAAACGTTTTAATAATTCTACGTCTTTGTAGTCGATTTCCTTAATTTTGTTCTTAGTGAAGTAACAAACTTTTTTACGACCCATACGTTGTTTTTTAAATGCCATAAGTAAGTCCTTCCTTTCTAGAATGGTAAGTCATCACTAGCAATATCTAGTGAATCATTCGCATTGAATGTTGAATCAAATGCGTTGTTTGTATTCTGCACAGGATTTGAGTATGAATTTTGATTATATCCATTCTGTGCAGGAGCAGTATATGTATTTTGAGCAAAACCTTGATTCATTCCATAATCTTGGCTTCCAGCTGAGTAATTTGATTGTGCATTTTTTGGTTCTAAGAATTGAACACTTTCTGCCACAACCTCTGTAACATATACCCTTTGTCCTTGTTGATTATCATAAGAACGAGTTGGATACGTCCCTCTAAACCAATCAATGAACCTTTGTGTAAATACTGTGTCATCAAATCAGCTGTTTTATTCCAAGCTACACAGTTAATAAAATCTGCATCTGGCTGTCCTTGCGTTGAAACACGACGGCCAACTGCCATTGTGAATGAGCAAACACTTGTTCCACTTTGCGTTTTACGTAATTCAGGATCACGTGTTAAACGCCCAACTAATACTACTCGATTAATCATATTTATTTAACCTCGATTATTTTTCGCTTTCAGTTTTTACAACCATAATACGAATAACATTGTTGCTGATACGAGACAAACGTTGGAATTCGAAAACTCCCGCATTGTTTGCAGTTACGTTGATAACTACATAGTGTCCCTTCTTCATGTGATCGATTTCGTAAGCGAATTCTTTCACACCCCAGTCATCTACTTTGTCAATTGAACCACCGTTTTCAGTGATTGTTGCATGTAAACGATCTGAAACTGTTTTGAACGCTGCATCATCTAAAGATGCATTCACAATGTACATAATTTCATATTTTTTCATGTGTACACCTCCCTTTGGTCTTTTTTGGCTTCTTTCGAAGCAGAGAACAGGCATAAACCTGCTTTGTTATTATAACAAAAAAAGACTTTGCTTGTAAACCACAAAGTCTAATATTTTTTTAATTGATATTGCGCATTATAGTAAAGCTCATTAAATTTAGTTCCCGCAAACACTTCAAGCACATCGCTTAAGCCTGAAACCAACTTATAATCCTGAATATTCGATAATGGAATCCAATGGGATTCTTCATTTATCTTTCCATTAAACACATTCGTTTTATATAAGAAAACAATATGTCTACAATTATCACTTGTGATAAACTGTTTGGTTCCACAAAGCTCTAATTGATCAACATCCAAACCTGTTTTCTTTTTTACATCACGAATTGCCGATTGTACAAAGGATTCACCTAGTTCAATATGACCTGTAGGCAATGTGTATCCATTTGGATTTTTGCTATTTTGAACTAACACATTTCCTTTTTCATCTTGAACCATGACCATATTTGTTAATTCGCAATATTCAGCTTGCTTATTCGCATTCAATCGTCTTCTTTCAAGTGCTAATTTACCATCTGCTACAATATTACGAATCTCTGTAGAAATACGACGTTCTGGGAAAGCTTTTGAAATATGTTTTTTTGCTTCTAAAGAGAAGTTATCTAAACTGCTCTGGAATTCTTCAATACGCTGGGATAAATCAGGACGAGACAACATCCATTCTTGGAAAGCTTCTTGCGCTTCTTGAACACGCAATTGACTTTCGGCTTCGAAATCCTTTTTGAAAGCTTCCATTTGTGTTTGCACCTTTTGGAATACTTTCTTGCGACGAAGTAAGGCAAGCACAGTAAATACACAGTCAATACCAAAACCAATCGTAAAGGCTGACAAAAAACTCATCAATGCCGTAAGTGGAATATCTAACACGATATCTTGAATCACTGGATGAATGATATAAACCACCACAATAGACATAATGCCAAATAAAGTGGAGTTCAACAAACATACGCGTCCATTAATATTCATAAATCTTTTAGAGTAATCCCACCATCTTGTTTTAAATAAAATTTCCATTACCCAACTCGTAATATATTCCAAAGTACTTGTGATAATGACACCCAAAATAAATACAAGTATTGGATAATCTTTCACAAATAATAAAGGATATAAAACCAGTAAAGCACCTACTCCATAAATTGGACAATATGGACCATAAAAGAAGCCTCGGTTAATAAACTTCTTTGCGGGAATCCCACAATATAAGTCTTCACACACCCATCCTAAAAAGGCATACAAAATAAAGTAGGCATAGGCATATACAAATTCCATCATACACTCGCCTTCATTTCTTCACTTAATTTAGCGTTGGCCAACATCAATCGTATACGATTTTCCTGATTTACTTTAGATGCACTTGGATCATAATCAATCGCAACAATATTCGCTTTTGGATACTCATCCTTGATCTTACGAACCATACCTTTGGCAACAATATGATTTGGCAGACAACCAAATGGCTGTGCACTAATCACATTGGTAACACCAGATTTAATAAGTGAAACAACTTCACCCGTTAAAAGCCAACCTTCACCCATTTTTACACCTGGATCAATAAAGGCTTTTCCGTTATCAATCACTTCACTAAAATCATCTGGTGCAATAAAAGTACCCTCTTTTTTCACCATATCTCTAAATGTTTTCTGCATGCGCATAATTACATCTTTTACTATATTATATATATAGTTGATTTTTTTCGTGCATATGATAATATTCATAATCAATAATTGAATTTTCTACACAATATAACGCAAAATCCATCACGCCGGATAGAACGGGTTCAAAACCTTCTTCAATTAAATAGTCTTCTAAATGTTGATTTCCTAATGGAGAATATTTCATATAGATTTCTCCAACAATTCCAATACGAATCTTTGTCTGACTACGATCTTGTGGAATGGACTTAAACATTTCTAGCATTTTTTTATAAATACGCTAGATTGTTTATAAGAACCATGTTCAAACATTGGAATCAATTCATCAATAAATTGATTGACCGCCTTATCTGTAGCTCCTTTTTCAAGTTCATAAGGCTTCACCTGATTGCCTAGCCACATTAAGGCATCTCCATATAAAGCCTCCATAAAGAAATGCGAAGAATCAAACGGCATT
>ENA-OQCN01000833-OQCN01000833.1-human-gut-metagenome-genome-assembly--contig:-NODE-833-length-16240-cov-2.483709_pt1 | contig 16240 bp, 17 predicted proteins | sample MGYA00242497_ERZ504576 | MGnify/ENA primary metagenome ERZ504576 (study PRJEB26092, sample SAMD00036296) | human gut metagenome | host: Homo sapiens | study: EMG produced TPA metagenomics assembly of... | reverse complement strand
AGTTAAGTGAAAAAGAGAAAGAGGAGCTGGGAGTCGTCCTGGCAGAAGCCGGATTCACCGGATATTTGAAAGGAAAAGATGTTGAAGCAGTCCTTGCCCGATTATATCCAAAGTTTGAAGCAGAAAAATTTCATCAGATGTGTGAAGAATATCAGATTCCGTTGAATAAATTTATAAAAGAGTACTCAACAGGAATGAAAGCAAAGCTGAATCTGATCATTGCATTGACACATCAGGCAGAATTCCTGATGCTGGACGAGCCGACAGCAGGGCTTGATGTCGGAGCGAGGGAAGGGATGCTGGATATTTTAAGAGAGTATATGGAAGAGAAGCCGGAGAGAAGTATCCTGATCAGCTCACATATTTCTTCGGATCTGGAACATCTCTGTGATGATATCTATGTGATCCACAAAGGAAAGATTGTGCTCCACGAAGAGATGGATACGATTCTGGAAAAAATATGCAGTGTTGAAGTCAGTGAGGAACAGTATCAGGCAATGGATAAAAGGTATCTTTTAAAAGAGAGAAAAGAGTTTTTTGGAATCACCTGTCTTACGAACGAGAAACAGTATTATATAGAAAATTATCCGGAAATCGTAGTGGAGAGCGGATCACTCGATCAGGTGATTCTTATGTTAACAGGAGGTGAGAGATGATGAAAGGAATCAGAGGGCTTTTGGAAAAGGATTTTCGGTTGTTTCTTCGGCAAGGTGGCAATCTTTTTCTGGTATTAGCAGTTGTAGCAATATTTTTTATACTCACGGGAAAAATGGGAGCTGACTTCATTGCAGTGTATATTCCATCTGTTATGGCAGTATATTCAGGTAATACGATTAGCTACGATGAAAATGGTCATGGATACACATATTTGTTTTCTTTACCCGTAAATAAAAAAATATATGTCAGAGAAAAATATATTTTATCTTTTATTATGACAGTATGTGGATGGTGCATTGGGGCAATCTGTGCAGGAATAGCCACGCTTATAAATCCTGAAGAAGTGTTAAATTTGGAAATGCTGGCAATGGAGCTGATCATATTCTTTGTGGTTCAGGCAGTTGCGGGAATTATGATTGCGATCCGACTAAGGTTTGAAGGAGAGAAGGGACGAATCGTGCTGCCGATCGCAATTTTAATTATTTTTGCAATTTGTTATACAATTGGTTCTTTTCTGAAGGCTAACCTGGAATTAAAAGAAAGCATTCTGAATGTGATAGGAGGAACAGGAGATCTTGAAATTGCGATTGCACTTATTGTGTTAAGTCTGCTTGTATGGTATGCTTCGTATAAGTATAGTATGAGAGTGATGAGAAAGAAAGAGTTTTGAGATAGGAATTGGCAAAAACGAAAAAAACATTAACCATAAATATACTTTTGTAACAGATGGAATCTTGGAAATGAGAATCCGGAGCAGTTTTGCCAAATGACATGGCAAGTTATATAAAATCGTGTTACAATGGCTTTTGTCAAGCTACCTGAGACTATGGAAAATAATGAGAAAATGAGAGAAAAACAGGTAGCATAGAATCTGCGGACATTAAATAAAAAAAGGAAAGTGGGGGGATTTTTGAATGCAGAGAGCAAAACACGAATGACGGAAGGAAGCATCTCCAGGAAAATTATATTTTTTGCGATTCCGCTGTTTATCGGAAATCTGTTTCAACAGTTGTATAATACAGCAGACTCTCTGATCGTTGGCAATTTTCTTGGCAGTAATGCCCTGGCGGCGGTCAGTTCCTCGGGAAATCTGATCTTTCTGATGGTCGGGTTCATCAACGGAATCGCGCTGGGTGCAGGCGTTGTTATCGCGAGGTATTATGGGGCGAAAAATAAGGAATATTTACAGAAAGCGATCCACACGACAGTAGCGTTTGGGCTGGCGGCAGGTCTTGCATTGACGGCGATCGGGATGTTTCTGGCGCCAAAGATTCTGGTGCTGATGGGAACACCGTCGGAGGTGCTTCCGCAGTCGATCGAATATTTCCGTACTTATTTTGCGGGTTCCCTTGGATTTGTCATGTACAATATTTTTGTCGGAATCTTACAGTCGGTCGGTGACAGCCGGCATCCGCTGATCTATCTGATCGTGTCCTCGTGTATCAATGTGGTGCTGGATATTTTCTTTATTGCAGGTCTCGGCATGGGAGTCGGGGCAGCGGCGCTGGCAACGGCGATTTCTCAGTTTGCCAGTGCGATTTTCTGTATGATTCACCTGATGCGGACAAAAGAAGAATATCGGTTACAGATCAGCAAGATCGGTTTTGACGGGCTCATGATGAAACAGATCATTCAGAATGGTGTGCCGTCCGGTTTTCAGAACTCCGTGATCTCTATCGCCAATGTTTTTGTACAGACCAATATCAATGCTTTTGGAAAAATGGCGATGGCAGGCTGCGGTTCTTATTCAAAGATTGAGGGATTTGCGTTTCTTCCGGTTACATGCTTTACGATGGCGCTGACAACCTTTGTCAGCCAGAATCTTGGTGCGAAGCAGTACGACCGTGCGAAAAAAGGTGCGCGGTTTGGCATCCTGTGCTCCATAGTGATCGCGGAACTGATCGGTGTTCTGATCTATGTGGCGGCTCCGACGCTGATCGCGGCATTTAACGGAGATCCGGAGGTGATACATTATGGTGTGATGCAGGCGCGGACGATTGCGCTGTTCTATTTTTTGCTGGCGTTTTCTCACTGTATCGCAGCAGTCCTTCGCGGCTCCGGTCATGCAGCAGTTCCTATGATCGTCATGCTCTGTGTCTGGTGTCTGTTCCGTGTCAGCTATATTACCGTTGCTGTGCACTACATTCCGGATATTCGTGTGATCTTCTGGGCATACCCGCTGACCTGGAGCATCAGCTCGGTGATTTTCCTGTATCTGTTTTTACGTGGAAAATGGGTATATGGATTCGAGAAAAAAAGATAAAACAGATAGTTTTATCACAGGTACTATAATTTTCAGAATTGAGGAAGAATGTTCGTATGCTAAATAAAAAAGAATTCTTAAAATACGCATCAAGATTAGCCTTTCCGATTATGATCCAGAATCTGATCGGAACACTGGTAAATATGGCAGATACAGTGATGCTTGGATATGTGAGTCAGACGCTATGTCGGCATCCTCTTGCCAATCAGTTTACATTTATTCTTTTCTGTTTATACTACGGTATGGCAGCGGGAACATCGGTTTTATGTGCAGTACTGGGGAAAAGGTGATAAAAAGACAGTAGAAAAGATACTTGGTCTGGCGGAACGAATCTCGCTGATTGTTTCTGCTGTATTCTTTGCTGTCTCCTTTGCCATGCCAACTACTATTATGAAGATTTTTACCAACAGTCCGGAGACGATTGCTTCCGGTGGTGAATATCTGAGGGTGATTTCCTTCTCGTTTGTATTTATGGGATTCTCTCAGGTTTTTATGAGTGCCCTTCGAAGCATCGGGAAGATCATGCTGCCTTCTGTTACGTATGTAGTTTCTCTTTGCGTCAATGTAATCTGTAATGCCACTTTTATCTTTGGTTTGTTTGGACTTCCGAAGCTTGGTGTTACCGGAGTTGCCCTTGGTACGGTGATTGCCAGAATCGTAGAGGTAGTGATCTGCCTCGTTTACTCGTTACATAGTTCCGATGTCAGATTCCGGATAAAATATTTCTTTGCCAAAGCAGGTGTTCTGTTCCAGGATTTTATGAAGATCGCAACGCCGGCTGTGATTAATGATGTTGTCTGGAGCCTGGCCACTTCAGCATTTGCAGCGATCCTTGGTCATATCGGCGATGATATGGTTGCGGCAAATGCAGTTGCTGTCATGGTGGTAAATATTGGTGCCATCGCCTGTCGTGGCTTCTCCAATGCAACTACGATCATTGTCAGTCAGGAGCTGGGCAAAAACGTGTCGACACAGCCAGAGAATACGGAAAACGCATGCTCAGGATCACAATTGTTGTCAGCCTGATCGGATGTGGTGTTATTCTGGCGATTCGCCCAGTGATACTGAATTTCTATCGTGACAAACTGACAGAGACCGCCATCTATTATCTTGGTGTCTTTATCATTATGACAACCTGGCGTCTTATGGGGGAAAGCATCAATACCTGCCTGATATGCGGCTGCTTCAGAGGTGGCGGTGATACCAGATTTGGAATGATCACGGATACGATATTTATGTGGCTTGTTGCAGTTCCCCTTACCTACCTGGCAGCATATGTATTCAAGCTGCCGCCGATCTGGGTATACTTTGTAATGACCCTGGATGAATTCGAGAAAATGCCGGTGGTATTCGTTCATTATATCAGAGGAAAATGGCTTACGAATATTACCAGAGATTTCGAGTAATCAGGGAACGGAATCATTATATAAAAGGAACAGTACAATGAAAGCGGGCTGAATGGCATCTTCTGCTATTCAGCCCGTTGCTTAGTATCGTTTTAAAAAATTCTGTGGAACCAGGGGCATGTTTCAGGAAAGAATGTTATCCCTGAGCTGCGATTTATTCGATTCTTTCCTCGTCTGCCCCCGTTGGCTTCTTAAAGTGGCCGACAATTATTTGTACAAGAACCATGCCTCCGATAAATGTAAGAAGAAGACCTGCCGGAATTCCTATACAGGCCAGAAGGAACGTTAAAGGGTCATCGTCGCCTTTCATTTTGTATTTGCCTCTTGGTGTCAGATAAACTTCGACATTTTTTTCGTCGCCTATGCTGACTTCCCGGTAGTAGGTACGTTTCCCTGTATATTTTATTCCATCCACTTCATACGAAAGCTTCGTCACATACTCGTCGTAATCGTCATATTCGTCGTCCGAATTCTTTATGTCATAATCGATAACACGGGCTGTTACCGTCCGAACATCCGCTGATTTCTTATATTCTATGCTGGATACAATTCTGTTAACACTCCATAAAAACACCCCTACAACTGCAAACAGGAATAAAAGACCTATTAGTACCTCACCTATAAAGTGTCCTGTTTTCCTTGATTTGTTTTTCATACACAATCCCCCTCTCAGCTTACATGATCCTGCTTTGATTTTTGCAGTACACCGTTATCTATGATTATATTATCGGAAAAACAGAAAAGCTGCACTATCACTTGTGTCAGGATAATTTTTCCGCGCCATGGGTCAGTTATCTGAAGAAGGAATCGCAAAAAAGATCGCCGAACAGATCAGCGTGATCGCCTTTAAGGCGCCTCGCCTGCTTCGCATGGAAAAAGAATTCACACTGCTCCGGGAAGCCGCCCTCCGGGCATATCGGCAGGAGTATCCGAACAGGGAGCACTTCCTGAACAAATAGTAAAGAGAGGGGATCGAGTTACGTTTCCGGTAAAAAGGAAAGCGCATATGCAAGAGAGTCGTTGAGATGAGATTTCATCATCTCGACGGCTTTTTCGATTTGTAATAACCGGGTGGCTGATCGGCGGGATTGGTTACCAGATAGGAAAAATCTACCGGAAATATTGCTGGGATATCATCAGTATTGTGGAAGTTATTACAAGCACAGCCATTGCAATTTATTTTGGAAAACGGATTAAAAATGTTATTCCGATAAATCTCATCACGCTGTTGCTACTGGTGCATGTGGTTTATATTGGAATCAGATGCTATGTGAAAGACTGGATGGAAGAACGAGGATATTATTAAAAAAGCAGGGAGTTTATGATATAATGAGCGTTAGCGAGCCAGAAGCGTGCTTGCACGGTTATGGGGAGCGGCGAATGTCGATCATGATAGCTGCGAAAGCAGCGTCAAGCACCGAAGGTGCGAATCATGATATATTGAATCTGAGTTTTGCAATGCAGGTACAGATGAAGATGCTGGCATGCGGAAATCATGACAATTTTACCAGAAAATATAACAGCTATTAAATCACTTAGAACAGGTGAAATCTCAATCGAAATTTAAGTAACAGACTGTATAGATGAAAAGGGGAGTTTTTTTACAGCCCCTTTTTCCATTAAAAAGTTGTGGGAAATGTCTAGAAGATCAAAATTAATACCAAAAAATGAATAATTTTAAAAAGTGGGAATAGAATAATGACAGAAGGCACAGAGTGTGATAATATCAGTCTATAAAATATATTACCGAAAAATAAAATAATTCTAAAAGTGGGAATAGGAGATAGTAGCATGCAGCTTATCGTAAGAAAAGAGTATTTAAACGAACTGATTGAATTGTATGGGACACCGGATATAAAAGTAATTACGGGCATCAGACGAAGCGGTAAATCGGTATTGCTGCAAGAGTTTGTCTCTTATCTGCAGTCATTAGAGGAAGCGCTAAATATTGTTATGATAAACCTTCAGGAATTAGAGTTTGATCATTTGTTGGAGTATCATGCATTGCATAAGTACATCCTGGAACAGTACAAAGAGGGAATGACGAATGTTTTACTGGTTGATGAGGTTCAGCTATGCCCGCAGTTTGAACTTGCAATTAATAGTATTTATACAAAAGGAATTTATGATATTTATATTACCGGTTCAAACGCATTTTTGTTAAGTTCAGATTTAGCAACACTTTTTACCGGAAGAACGATGGAAATAAAAGTATATCCATTTTCTTTCGTGGAATATCTAACTTATTATGGAATTACAGATAGATATGATGAAGCTTTTGATCAGTATGTCCGAACTGGTGGTATGCCTGGCGCTTATGTGTATAAGACTGAGGACAGACAGTATGATTACGTTGGGGATGTATATTCAACCATTCTTATCAGAGATTTGGTTGAAAAGTATAAGATAAGAAATAAATCAGAGTTCACTAACATATCTGAATTCATGATGGATAACATCGGTAATTTACTTTCGCCTAATAATATCAGCAAAACTTTAAAAAATGACCAGAGTGAGATAACCAGAAAGACGGTGTCAAAATACATTGGTTATTTGGAAAATGCCTTTCTGTTCTATGAGGCAAAACGGTATGATTTAAAAGAGAAAAAATATCTGGCAAATAATAGTAAATATTATCTTTGTGATACATCATTTCGTTATGCAGTCAATGGTACACGAAACATGGACTTTGGAAGAGTTTACGAAAATATTGTTTATCTGGAGTTGCGTAGAAGAGGATATGAGGTATATGTGGGAAAACTCTATAAAAAGGAAGTGGATTTTGTAGCTAAGAAACGTGAGGCTCAAATATATATTCAGGTAAGCGACAATATTTCAGATGAAAAAACATTTGAAAGAGAATATTCGCCTTTGCTTGCAATAAGAGATGCATATCCTAAGATGATAATTGCAAGAACACATCATGAAACTTATGATTATAAAGGAGTGCAAGTGGTTGATATCTGTAGATGGTTACGAGAATAGTACCAATTACTGAGCACATTAACAATGTACAATTTGACTGAACTTAGTGATTATGAATTCCTATGGAGAACAGATAGAGAAGCAGGTTTTATGTACAGCATTCTCTGCTACATGTGAAAAGAGAAAGTCTATTTTTAGTAAGGATGATATAGAAACTACATTACATTTGGTATCTAATGATTTACATATGGCAGAGCTTTGGGGGCAGTTTCAAAAAAGCAATTATCCAGAAATTTTCCAGACAGCGTCTGGAAATCTGTGAGTTTATTATCATGGTCGCATTATGCAGTGTTATTGCAAGTTAAAGATAAAGAAGCTATTACTATCGTATGCTCAAAACGCAGAAGGCAATGTTTTATCTTCAACAGAAGGAAAAAGAATAGATAAAGATAGAGGGTTTCGAATGAGCACAGAAAGCAAGACCAGAATGACGGAGGGGAGTATCGCCAGGAGGATCATTTTATTTGCCATCCCATTATTTTTGGGAAATTTGTTTCAGCAGTTATATAATACGGCCGATCCCCTGATTGTAGGGAATTTCCTTGGAAGTAATGCACTGGCGGCGGTCAGTTCGTCGGGCAATCTGATCTTCCTTCTGTCGGTTTTATCAACGGAATCGCCATGGGTGCCGGGGTTGTTATCGCCAGGTATTATGGAGCAAAAAGAAAGACAGTCTGCAAAAGTCGATACATACAACAGTGGCCTTTGGAAACGTGGCCGGGCTTGTACTGACGGTTGTCGGTATTCTTCTGGCACCGAAGATTCTGGTTTTGATGGGAACACCATCGGATGTGCTTCCGCAGTCGGTTACGTATTTCCGTATCTATTTTGCGGGATCGCTGGGATCTGTTATGTATAATATTTTTGTGGGAATCCTGCAGTCTGTCGGTGACAGCCGGCATCCACTGATCTATCTGATCATTTCTTCCTGTATGAATGTGGTGCTGTGATCTATGTTGCGGCACCGGCACTGATCGGAGCGTTTAATGGCGATCCGGAGGTGGTGCATTTTGGAGTGATGCAGGCGAGAACCATCGCGCTGTTCTATTTTCTGCTGGCGTTTTCTCATTGTATCGCAGCGGTACTTCGGGGATCCGGCAATGCATCGATTCCGATGATCGTCATGCTTTGCGTCTGGTGTCTGTTCCGGGTAAGTTATATTACCGTCGGTGTTCATTTTATTCCAGATATCCGCGTGGTATTCCGGGCGTACCCGCTGACCTGGAGCATCAGTTCCGGCATTTTCCTGTATCTGTTTTTGCGGGGGAAATGGGTGTATGGGTTTGAAAAAAGAAAAATAGGATATTAAAAAGTTTTCGGTAAAAACCGGAGGGCATAATTCAGGGAGTCGTTCAGATGTGTTTTCATCATCTGGACGGCTTTTTCAATATCGCCATCTTTGTAAGCCTGAAAAATAGCCAGATGTTCCTCATCGATCCGAGTCTGGATCACGGTTTCCCGGCAGTACTGGTTGGAAAAAATAGAAATCCCGCTTCGGAGCCGTTCGGCGGACTCTGCAAGTCTGGAGTTGTTGCAGTAACGGTAAAAAACGAGATGGAATTCGTCGGAATACCGGTTCCAGGTTTGCACATCAGCGGCTTTGGCAGCTGCACATTCCTTTTCCAGAATCTCTGTGACCTCTGCCTGCAATTTTTCCTGATCCGGAGAGGCAGAAGCATAACGGATCGCCAGCCCGTCAAGATCCCCCATAAAAGTATAGATTTCCCGGAGATCATCGGCAGTAAAGCTGATCACCCGGACGCCTACATTAGAATAATAAGAAACCAGCTGATCCTGAGTCAGCCGGGTCAGAGCTTCCCGGATCGGGGTAGAACTTACCTGAAAGCGTTCCTGGAGAACCTTCAGGGTGAGCTTTTCTCCACATGGTATCTTTTGTGTCAAAATATCATTTCTCAAAATTTGATAAATCTGTTCTGATAAAGTTGATTTATTTAATCCCATCAATAAAAATCTCCTGTTATTCCTGTGTCTATGATAGCAGCCGGATCTTCCCGGAAGCTCGCACGTAGATATTATATGAAATATTTTAACATAGTACATAACGGTCAATCAAGAGTCTGTATTCGAACAAGATCTAGCTGTATTCCGGATTTTTATGTACGAATATGTTGCAGCTATTTGCTTGTTCTGTTCTGAGCATCGAGTCCTAAATCATGTAGAGTTGTTGTAAATAACAGAAATCTATATGAGAAATGTTATTCTTTTGTGGTTTTTGCCTTAAAAATACGTTTCTCTCGTTGACATTAACGCGTTGAAGTGTTATAGTCTGATTTAACATATGACATTTTGCAAAATGCAAAATAAGATAAAGGTGAATGGTTGATCAGAAGATACGAAAGATGATGATACAGGTATCACAGAGTCAGCAAAGAAGGGATGAAAGGAAGGACGATAGAAGATGGCAGAATATAACTGGCCTTATCCGGATGAGTTCGGACAGACGGAAACAGTAGATTCCGATATTCTGGTTTTAGGTGGAGGACTTGCAGGATGTTTTGCGGCGATCGCGGCAGCAAGAAAAGGGAAAAAAGTAGTACTGGTAGAGAAAGGGGCAACCAAGAGAAGCGGAGCGGCAGGAACAGGATTTGACCACTGGGAGTCAGCCTGTACTAATCCGTGTTCTCAGGTGACACCGGAAGAAATTGCCAATGCTTATGTGGACGAGCAGGATCATTACAGCAACGGTATCGCACATTATATTGAGTGCAGAGAAGGGTATGACCGTATGCTGGATCTGGAAAGTTTCGGTGGCAAGATCGTGATACGGAAGATGAGTTTAAGGGTGCGGAATTCCGGGATGATGAGACGAAGCTGATGTTTGCTTATGATTATAAGAACCGTTTTACGCTGCGTGTCTGGGGTTCTACATTCAAACCGGCGCTTTATGAAGAACTGAAACGTCTCGGTGTCACGATTTATGACAGAACAGAAGCAACCGCACTTCTTACAACCATAGAAAATGGAAAGAAACGGGGCATCGGTGCCATCGGTATGAACGTACACACCGGAAAACTGCTGGTATTTCGGGCAAAAGCTACTTTGCTGACGATGTCAAGACCGGCCCGCGTGTGGTTATTTAACCCGGATCTTACCGGACTTTGCGAATTCCGGCCGATGCAGTCCATCGGAAGCGGTCATGCCATGGGATGGAGAGCCGGTATGGAGTTTACCATGATGGAAAAATCGGTGAAAGGTGAATTCTCCGCAGCCGGACGAAGCTTCCCTCCTTACGGAACAGGAAACAATCATAATACCTGGTATGCAGCAACGATGGTGGATGCCAGAGGCGTGGAAATTCCGTATCTGGATCGTGACGGCAATGTGCTGAAGACTGTATCTGAGCGTTATTATCCGGTAAAGGGTCAGAAGTTTTTCTTAAAAGGCGGCGTGATCGATGAACCGAAGTACGAGTACCGCGGACCGGAGACGATGCCTTTTGACGAACTGATCAAGAGGGGATATAAACTGCCGTTTTATGCGGATCTGAGCAGAATGCCGGAGATGGAGCGGAAAGTCATCTGGGGCATGATGGTCGGAGAGGAAGGAAAGACCAAGATTCCGATCCTTCAATATTATACAGAACGTGGATTTGATCCGGAGAAACATATGCTGCAAAGCTATGGCAATGGCTGGCAGTCCGCAGCTTCCTGGATCAGGAGAGACAGCTGTTCGGTGCGCCGGGCGGAATCATGCATGACTGGGATCTGAAGACCAATATTGACGGTATCTATGCGGCCGGTGATCAGCTGTTTGCATCCGACTGTGCCGGATTTGCATGTTCTACAGGATACTATGCGGGAAGAAAAGCGGCAGATTACAGTGATACGATCGAAGAACTGGCTGAGATCGACCAGGCAGAAGTGGATGCGGAGAGAGAACGTCTGTATGCACCGATGAACCGTACAGAAGGTGTCACCTGGAAAGAACTGAATATGGCGATCTCCAAGGCGATGCAGAATTACTGCGGTGGCGTGAAGAATGATGATCTTCTGATCCAGGGAATCGATCTGCTGAAGTCTTACAGAGAAGAGATTGTTCCGCAGCTGTACTGTAACAACCCGCATGAACTGATGCGTACCCACGAAGTGCTGGATATTCTGGACGTTTCCGAGATGATCCTTCAGGCCTGTCTGATGCGAAAATCCAGTTCCAAACAGCTGTGTTTCTATCGAAGCGATTATCCGCAGATGAATCCGAAAGAAGACCACTGCTTCATCACGATCCGCCAGGAAAATGGCGTTCCGGTACGGGGAACCGTTCCGGGGGATTATTTCGGTGATCTGAAAACAGAGTATGAGAAGAGAAACCAGGATTATATCGGAGGTGAGGCAAGATGAGTAAGATGAAAGTTGAAGTGATTCCGTGCAGTGCCACACCACTGATCTACGATGAAGAAAAATGTATCGGCTGCAACGCCTGTGCAGAGATCTGCCAGTGCGATATTATTCTGCCAAATCCGGAAAAAGGGAAACCTCCGATCGTGATGTTTCCGGGAGAATGTTATTACTGTGGAGCCTGCGTGATGGTATGTCCGAAAAAAGGCGCACTCCGTCTGCAGCATCCGGTGATGAACCGTGCAAAATTCGTCTCGGTAAAGCCGGAACCAGAAAATTAGAAGGGGATTGAAAATGTTCTTTGCAAAATGAGCCATGCAGATCAATCGATGATCCGATGGATTGACTTTGCGTTTTGAAACAGAATTTTAAAAGAGAAAGATCAAAAGAACGGCCCGGAATGCTGGCAGGAATACAACAGAGGATCAGATTCCGGGCAGAACCAGGAGGAAAAACGTGGAAACAAATACAAAAAAGAAGATCGGTCTTCTGGGCTGTATCGGAACGGGAATCGGTGCGATCATCGGTTCCGGAATTTTCGGTTCACTGCCCACAGTGATCAATGATATTGGAACCGGAATTGTACTGGCACTGCTGGCGACGATTGTATACACTTTAGCCAAGACGATTCCAAATGTTTATCTGTCATCGGTAACACCGGCATCGGGAAGCTTTTTTATCGCACCGACAAAACTGATCCATCCGGCGGTTGGAGTGTTTATGGCGGCACAGAATCTGCTACAGCCGGTACTGATCTCTGTGTTTGCGGTATTGTTTGGCGATTATTTTGTGGCGCTGTTCCCGGCGCTGGAAGGATACAAAACGCTGATCAGTATTGTGATTCTGCTGATCTATACGGGAATCGCATGGCAGGGCAATCATACCTTTGCGTTTGTCAATAATATCATGGTAGTAGTATTGATGGTGGCTATGGGCTGTTATATTTTTGTCGGTATGCCAAGCATTGATACCTCCAGACTGACACTGGGCGAAATCTTCAATCCGGGCGTGAAACTGACCAGCTTTGCGGCAGCAGTCGGTGTGCTGGCATCTTCGCTGTCCGGTGGAAGCGCGGTTTCCCAGATCGCAGATGATGTAAAGAATCCGAACCGGAACATTCCACTGGCATTACTCCTGTCCCCAACGATTGTTGCATTTATCTATATCGGTATGGGTATTGTTACCATCGGCTGCATGCCGGCAGGAGAACTGACCACACTTTCAGAGGTGGGAAAAATATTCCTGCCTTCCGGTCTTCTGACATTTTTTATCGTAGGAGGTCCGCTGTTCGGTGTTCTGACTTCAATGGTTCCGGTTATTATGTTAACCTGCGCCCAGATTCAGGCGGCGGCAGATAATGATCTGTTTCCGGCTTTTGTCGGAAAGAAAAATAAGAATGGAGTATCACCGGTGATTCTTTGCTTCGTTATGCTCTTTTCTATCTGCTGTGTGGCGACCGGATCCAGTTTTGGAGTGTTAATGACTGTATTTTCTTTCGTCAATGCACTGTCGGATATCGCTCTTTGTCTGGTACCGTTCTTCCTGAAAAAGAAATATCCGCATGCCTGCAATCATTCTACCTTCAAGATGGCCATCGGTCTGGTATATGCACTGTCAGCCTTTGCGTTTGTAGTCGCAGCCTATCTGGCATATGCATGATCAGTACGCTGGGAATGACCGTATGGCTGATGATCCTTGGTGCAATTGTACTGTTTGTGATCTATATTCTGATCCGTATCTCTTATCTGAAGAAACACGGCCGGGATCTGATCGCAGAACTGAAACAACCATATGAGCCATGGGAAGCCCGCGAGCGTGAGTGCAAAGCGATGGATGAAGGAAAATGATATACTATTGATTAGAGATGATATAAAAAGTGCGTAAGCTTGGTGAGAACAATCCGGGGCTTACGCACTTTTTATGTATTGCTTTTTGAGATGTATTGGGAAAGCAATGAAAAAATATTCCAATATGGGACTATTAAAGGTATTTTGCAGGTGTTAAAAACTGCTTCAAATTTACATTCCAAAATGTACGTAAAATATTATAATGAAATACAGGCGAAAAGTAAATGAGAAAAATAAATGCAAAATTAAATTAATCCATTGAAACAGTTTTAAAAAATGTTATAGTGGGATCAGAAGGAGGGATTGATATGACAGAGATAAAATTAGAGTTTCTGTTAGAAGAACCGGAAATCCCGGCAGAGGTGGATCGTTTGTTACTAAGTTTTTTAAAGGCATCTGTAGAGAAATATTCTCCGGAACTTTTCGGAAAACTTTATACAAAAAAGCAATCCGTCATGAAAACATATTGCTGGTCATGCTATCTGCCGGGAGCACGATTCGCAGCAGACAAGATTTATCTGAAAGAAAGTCGGTTTATGGTAACATTTTCCGATGCGGACATGGGAGAATTATTTGAATTCTTTAATGCATTTCAGTTAATGCGGAATATAGAGTATTCCATGGGAGGAAACTCGATGAAACTGCGTGAAGTGAAAGCAAAAAAGATTCCGGAGATTAAAGAATCGGAGCTTATCATAAAAATGCAAAGTTCTTTACTGGCAAGAAAACATGATCCGGAAAATAATACGGATATCTATTATACCTGCGAGGATCCTGAGTTTTCGGATACATTAAAAGATAATTTGAAGTTCTTCTTGAACAAGATCGGATGGGATGAAGATGTGGATTGTTTTTCGATTGTTCCGGTGAAAGGAAAAAAGATTGTTGCGAAAGTATGGGGAAGACCAACAAATGCCAGCATTGGGATATACAAACTACAGGGAACGCCCCGGCTTTTAGATTTCCTGTACTCTGCAGGACTTGGAAGCCGCAGATCGGAAGGCCATGGGAAATGGGAAATCGTCTGGTAGAGAGAGGTGATATTTTATGGAAAAATATGCAATTACGCCAGGTGATTTTCTGAAAAACGCCGGAATCGTCGGGCTGAAATATATACTGGATTGCGCAAAGGCGCAGGAAGGTGTTGACTTTGGCATATCGGAAGACGGTCAGGAGATGTGGCTGAACTACGAATTTATTCAAAATGCGGACTGGACCAGTCTGTATTTCCGGGCATGTGTGCAAAATTTTGGAAGGTTTACTGTTTACCAGGGCGTAATGGAGAAAATCAAGTGCTGTATCGGGAAAATTCAGAATGAAAAATGGAATCCGGGAAAGACCGAAAAGGATGATCTGAAATTTATCAATGACAAACTGCTCTCGAACAGTTACCAGGCCGGCTTTGAAAATATCAAAGATCAGATCGAACATCCGGAAGTTTATATAACACTGAAAAAAGAAAAACTGATTGATAAAATGACAGCGGAAGAATTACTGGAAAGGCTTTCGAAATTACAGGTGTTTCTGGAGCAGGAGAAATGCAAAGAGACGTTTATTATGAAAAGTGTAGTCTACAACTATATCAATCGTTTCTGGGATGGAAAAAGTTTCTGCTTCGCTCGAATGCAAAAAAGATATGAGGGAACAGTTTGAAAAAGATTTTTCAGAACCATTCCGAAAATACTTTATGACAGATCATACAAAAGCAAAGGATCTGTGTATTGACTGTGGAGAACCTGTAACCACAAAAGAGAAAGTGTCCATCGCATTTATGAAGGAAGTCGGGGACGATTTTACAAGAAAACGGTCTGCGTTCTGGAATTGTAATGTGGATGCGTTCCTGTGTCCGGTCTGTACGTTTCTGTATGCAGCAAGTCCGCTTGGGTTCCGACTGTTTGCCAATAAATTTGTGTTTGTCAATAATAACAGTGATATGTTCACTCTGCTGGCAGCAAATTCCAAAAACAGGAAAAGCAGTCTGGAAGGAGAAAAAGAAGAGAATCAGAGATATTCCCAGTGGTTTGCGGAAACTCTGAATATCATATTGAATGAGAAAAGACAGGAACTTTCCAATATTCAGGTGATCCTGCGTGGAACCGGGGATAAGGACAGATATAAACTTTCTATTATCAACAAGGATATACTGAATATCCTGAAAAGGGAAGATGTAGAAAAAGCATTGAAAAATCTTGGTCAGTATCCGTTCACAAAGATTAGAAATGATTTTGTAAATGTGCATGAACAGGCTGTTATGAACCTGTTGGGCCATCAGAATCAGTATATTTTGTTAGATTCCCTGCTGAGAGAAGCCATTGCAGGGAATGCTGCATCAAACTTTCATATACATTGGGTATATGAGATTCAGAAGGGAACAGAGATCAGTTACAAAAAAGAAGAAGAGAAGGAGGTTCTTATGTATTGCATCAGTATGAAAAAGAGCGGTTCGGAATTACGAAAAGCGATCATGACCGCAAAAAAAGACACGACCGGAGATAGTCTGCGTGGTATCGAGTATCAGCTGCTTAATGCGCTGTCGGTAAAAAATACAGAGAAATTTATGGATATCGTTGCGAGACTGTACAGTTCCTATGGATCGGAAAAACTCCTGATACCGAATGGGATGATTCGGATGTTACAGGACAAAGAAAAATTTTCGGAGTATGGATACGCATTTGTTTTAGGACTGATTGGATGTTATGAAGGAAAGAAAGAGGTAGAACAATGAGA
>ENA-OQCN01000832-OQCN01000832.1-human-gut-metagenome-genome-assembly--contig:-NODE-832-length-16281-cov-2.095394_pt1 | contig 16281 bp, 21 predicted proteins | sample MGYA00242497_ERZ504576 | MGnify/ENA primary metagenome ERZ504576 (study PRJEB26092, sample SAMD00036296) | human gut metagenome | host: Homo sapiens | study: EMG produced TPA metagenomics assembly of... | reverse complement strand
GATGCTCAGACGTACGTAGCTGTACATCGATCGATGCTCAGACGTACGTAGCTGTACATCGATCGATGCTCAGACGTACGTAGCTGTACATCGATCGATGCTCAGACGTACGTAGCTGTACATCGATGGTTGTTCCGAAGAAAGTGCTTGCAGGCGATATCGAGAAGATCTTCGATGAAAAGGGCGGTCAGTTCTTAGAGAAATACGATCTGTTTGATATCTATGAGGGAGCACAGATCAAACCGGGATATAAATCAATCGCATACTCCTTGTCTTTCCGTGCAAAGGATAGAAACTTAGAGGATGCCGATATCACTGGTGCAATGGATCGAATCGTGAAAGCACTTGAGCATGTTGGTGCGGAATTAAGAAAATAGGATTGAGAATCATGGACGTAAAAGATTTTTATTATGACCTGCCACAGGAGCTGATCGCACAGGACCCGTTAGAGGACCGTTCCAGTTCGCGGCTGATGGTATTGGATAAAAATACCGGTGAAGTGACACATCGTGTTTTTAAGGATATTACAGATTATTTAAGACCGGGAGACTGCCTTGTCATTAACAATACGAAAGTAATTCCTGCAAGACTGTACGGAGTAAAAGAGGGCACAGAGGCAAAGATCGAGATCCTTCTGTTGAAACGTAAGGAAAATGATATCTGGGAAACCCTTGTAAAACCGGGCAAAAAATGTAAAGTCGGAACAAAGATCAGTTTTGGCGATGGACTTCTGACCGGTGAGGTCATTGATATCGTGGAAGAGGGGAACCGTCTGATCCAGTTCCACTATGATGGAATTTTTGAGGAGATTTTAGACCAGCTTGGACAGATGCCGCTGCCGCCTTATATCACACATCAGCTTCAGGATAAAAACCGTTACCAGACGGTATATGCAAAGTATGATGGCTCTGCCGCTGCACCGACAGCGGGACTCCATTTTACACCGGAATTATTAAAAAAAGTAAAGGAAATGGGTGTGGAGATCGCAGAGGTGACACTTCATGTAGGGCTTGGTACATTCCGCCCGGTCAAGGAGACGGATGTATTAAAACACCATATGCATTCGGAATTTTACCGGATCGAACAGTCCGAGGCAGATAAGATCAACCATGCAAAAGAGACCGGACATCGTGTCATTGCGGTAGGAACGACCAGCACGCGTACTTTAGAGGCGGCATCGGACGAGAACGGTTTCCTGCGCGAGACAAGCGGATGGACAGAGATCTTTATTTATCCGGGTTACAGGTTTAAAGTCATTGATTCCCTGATTACCAATTTCCATTTGCCGGAATCCACACTGGTAATGTTAGTTTCAGCACTGGCAGGACGGGAACATGTGTTAAACGCATATGAAATTGCCGTGCAGGAGAAATATCGTTTCTTTAGCTTTGGGGATGCAATGCTGATAACGGATACAACAGTTTAAATGATCTGAAAAGATGCAACAGACAGCATGATTTACGGGCAAAATGATTGCTTGAAAAAATCACGAAAGAGAAGGAAAATTACGGAATGGAAGAGAAAAGACATCATAAGCGTTTAAAACTCGACGTTTCCATCCAGTTAGAACGTCTGACAGAAGATGGAACGACGACATATGATTACACGCAGGTTGTAGTTATGGATGTTTCGCGCGGCGGAATCGGCTTCCAGTCCGACGAACCTTTGGAAGTGGGGGGATATTATAATACCAGAATCCAGATATGGACGAAAGAGGTGATCGATGCAGTCATCGAGATCGTGCGTAAGCAGAAAATGGAAGATGGAACCGACAAATATGGGGCAACTTTTATTGGAATGTCGGATACAGATGCAATAAAAATAGATATTTATCAGGTGTTTCGTGAAGCATAAAAGTATAAGAGATGAAGTATGCTTTTGATGACAGGATAAATGCAAAAAATCGAAGAGAGCCAGATAGGTCACATCCTAAAATAAAGATGATCTGTCTGGCTCTTTTTATTTCTGTCATTCTTCGTCCATAAGCTATCATTATGAAAGCATAGGTATACGAATAAATTATTTGTAAGTCATAAAATTAATTATGCTTCATAAGAACTTACGGTAATTGTATAATCGCTTGTACCTTCCACATAAGTGGTTCCATCAGAGCCTTTGACGGTAACGGTGTTGCCATCCTCATCTGTAATGGTTCCCTTGCAGGTTAAAGAGGAGAGAGTGCTGTCCCCATCAACGATCCAGGTAGAACTGCTGTCAATGGTCAGATTTGCATAACCGTCTCCGCCATTTCCGGCATTGCTTTCATCCTGAACAAAACTTCCGGTCCAGGTACTTTTATTTTCAAGGGAAACGTCAAGCTGGCTGATGCTGTCCCAGATGATCTCCGTAAAAACTGGACGAATCGCCATCGGTACTGTCGGAGGAAGTGCGGTCTAATGTGATATCTTTTAAAGTAACGTTTGCGCCATTTGAAACAAGAACCACATTTTCATCGGATCCGGTGGAAGAGAAAGTCTCATCGGAAACTTCGGTATCTTCCGTATATTTGGTTACGGCATTGTAAGATTCCGGCTGGGAGGAAGCGCTGCCTCCCGGAGCGCCTCCGCCTGGAGTGTTACCTCCCGGCTGACCGCCGGCGTTGTCAGAGATCGTTACAGTTGCAGCGTTACCATCATCATCTAAGGTGATCGTTACCATAGTACCTTCTGATAAAGCGGAAAGTGTGGTTTCTTTACCATCTTTGTCATAGTAGACGGTGGAATCGGTCAGATTGATCGTCTCGGTTGACATATTGCCCATATCCGGGGCACCGCCGTTGTCGGAAGGGGCAGAATTGTTGTCTCCACTAGGCGGATTGCCAGGGGTTTCGGTGGAATCTGCGCCATCAGAGTCAGGTTTGCCAGGTGCCTCTGTTGAATCGTTGTTGTCAGAGTTCCCGCTGCCTGCTGGGGCACCACCGTTGTTATCGCTCGGTGGATTGCCCGGTGCTTCGCCCTGACCGCCGCCCGGCATGGCTGCAACTGTGATCGTGCTGTCGGTAATTTCGGAAATCATTCCGGTTACCGTGTATTCATCTGATTTTGCATCAGTGTCCTCCGTAGATGTTTCCACTGTGCTTTCTACAGAAGAAGAGGTATTTGTGTTATTACCTGTACTATTGTTTGTGCTGCCGCATCCGGAAAAAATCAGTGTTCCTGCCAATGTGATACATAATAATGCTTTTTGATATTTCATAATGTTTGTCACTCCTTTTTTGTTGATAGCTGTATTCTATCGGGGGAATGTGACGATTAGATGAAGCCGGGTTGGAAGTTGCGTGAATTTACAGAGAAGATTGTGTGGAATGGAAATAGAGGTGAAAATCCTTTTTTGAAAAAAAATTTTAAATTTTATGAAATTTACTATTGTAGATTTTATAAAAGTGTGCTAAACTATATTTGTATCCATGAACTAGTTTATAATGTAAACAGTTCAACTCAAGAGGCTGTATTCCTGATTAACGTCGGGATACAGCTTTTTGATTGTCTGGAGTATGGGCTTTTGCTGTTTTACAAAGAGCAGAAAAACGCCGTACGGTCATTCTGAATCTGACCATACGGCGTTTTTTCTATCTTTCATAAATCGTATAATGATGTTTCTTAAGCAGTGCAACCGCCAGCGCTAATGACTCTCCATCATACATTTCCAGTCTCAAAACACCGCCTTCAAACTCACGGTTATGAATGATCCCGATATTTTTAATACTTAAATTATTGCTTGCAAGGATCGTTGCGACGGTTGCGATCCCACCGGTCTCATCGATCAGGTCTAAGTACAGTTCGTAAACATTCTTCAAAGCACCTTTTGCCGTGATCGTGATGGAATCACGGTAATCTTTGGCTGCAGTAAAGGCATCTAACAGTGCAGGGGAATCTGCATCTGCAATGTTCGTGCGCATTACCTCTAATGTATGGATATAGTTGTCCAATAATTTTAAAATCTGTTCCTGATTGGATAAACAGATATTTTCCCACATGACAGGAGAAGAAGATGCGATACGCGTGATATCTTTAAAACCTCCGGCCGCGATAGTTTTCATAATTTCATTCTCATCATCCGATTCCCGCACCAGGTTGACAAGGCTGTATGCGATCACATGCGGCAGATGACTGATCGCTGCGGTCGCATAATCGTGCTGCTCATAACCTAAAACCAGAGGAATTGCGCCGAGAGAGCGCACCAGCCGGTCAGTTCTTCCACAGCAGGGGAAGGACTCTTTGTGGTCGGTGTGATAATATAGTAAGCATTTTCCAAAAGCGTCTCTGAAGCATTAGAAAGACCGGTCTTCTCAGAACCCGCCATCGGATGACCGCCGATAAAATTGGCTTCAAGACCGAGTCTTATCACTTCTCTGTGGATCTCCGTCTTGACACTGCGACATCCGTGATGATGCAGTCCGGAGAAATTACATCTTTCAACTGCTGCAGATATTCAATATTTTTCTTGGTCGGCGTGCACAGAAAAATGTAATCGCAGTCTGCGAAATCCTTCAGTTCACATGGTGTATTGTTTATGATCAAATGTTCTTTATAAGCTTCGGCAACTGTTTCTGCATGGTGTGCAGTTGCAATCATTGTAAGTTCCGGATGAAGTGCATGCAGTTTTTTTACAATGGAACCGCCGATGAGTCCGAGTCCGATAAAGCCTATTTTCTGAAGTGACATATATGGAAATCCCCCTGTTAGATGTTAAAGTTCTGTTCTCATAATTCTTTACCTATCATAGACATAAATTGCAAGAAAGTCAACACGTTAAAGTATAAAAGTGCATATTGCATGAAAAAATAATCAAAGTATGGATGAAATGTGAACACTATGTAAACATTCCATGCAAATGGTTATAAATTATTTAAAATGCATACATAATATATAAACAAATTTCGGGTAATATAAAAATAGTTAGTAAATATGAATAAATAAGTTGTAATAAACGTGTAAATTTAGTAAAATATAACCATACAGCGAATGCCGTTTCAGAGGTATCGACTAAAAAATATGTATTGGAGGATTTGCTATGAACGTTTACACAACTGACAAGATTCGTAATGTGGTTCTGCTTGGACATGGTGGATGTGGTAAAACAAGTCTCGCCGAGGCGATGGCTTATCTTGCGGGGATGACAACACGCATGGGAAAAGTTACCGATGGTAACACAATCAGCGATTATGACAAAGAAGAAATCAAACGTCATTTTTCCATCAACACAACTGTGATACCGATTGTCTGGGGTGATACCAAGATCAATATCCTTGATACACCTGGTTATTTTGATTTTGTAGGGGAGGTAGAAGAAGCAGTCAGTGCTGCGGATGCAGCAATTATCGTAGTATCCGGTAAGGCTGGCATTGAAGTCGGCACAAAGAAGGCATGGGAGTTATGTGAGACATACAAACTGCCGCGTATGGTATTTGTTACAGATATGGATATCGATGAGGCAAGTTACCGGCAGGTCGTAGAAGATTTACAGCAGCTATACGGCAAGCGGATCGCACCTTTCCATCTTCCGATCCGTGAAAACGGACAGTTCGTCGGATATGTCAATGTATTACAGCAGCGGGCAAAACGCTGGAAAGATAACGGCGAAGTGGAAAAGGTAGAAGTGCCGGAGTATTCCAAAGAGAATCTTGGTATTTGCAGGGAAGCATTGATGGAGGCTGTTGCGGAGACGAGTGAAGAATTTATGGATCGTTATTTTGGAGGGGAAGAGTTCTCCGAGGATGAGATCCGCCAGGCACTCCGTGTCAATGTATCCGATGGAAGCATCGTTCCGGTGCTGATGGGTTCGAATGTTCTTGCACGCGGCATGTATACACTGATGGTCGACATTGTAAAATATCTTCCGAGTCCGGAAAAACGTTCCTGCACCGGAATCAATGCAAAGTCCAACGAGGTATACAATGCAGACTATGATTTTGCAAAACCAAAATCAGCTTATATTTTCAAAACGATTGCAGACCCGTTTATTGGGAAATATTCATTGATCAAAGTTAATTCGGGAGTTATCAAAACAGATGATCTTCTTTACAACCAGCATAAAGATACAGAGGAAAAAATCGGAAAGATCTATGTACTCTGTGGCAATAAGCCGGAGGAAGTAAAGGAACTGCATGCGGGAGATATCGGAGCGTTAGCGAAGCTGACTAAAGCAGCTACCACAGATTCCCTTTCTACCAAAGCGAACCCGATCCTGTATATAAGAACACAGATCTCCATACCATATACTTATAAACGTTATAAGGCAGTCAACAAAGGAGATGAAGATAAGATCTCGCAGGCATTGCAAAAGCTGATGCTCGAAGATCTTACATTAAAAACAGTCAATGACAGTGAAAATGGCCAGACATTACTTTACGGTATGGGAGACCAGCACCTTGATGTTGTGGCAAGCAAACTGTTAGAGAGATACAAAGTTCAGATTGAACTGAAAAAACCAAAAGTAGCATTCCGGGAGACCATTCGTAAGAAAGCGGATGTGGAATACAAGTACAAAAAACAGTCCGGCGGTCATGGACAATACGGTCACGTTAAGATGACCTTTGAACCTTCCGGGGATCTTGAAACACCATATGTATTTGAACAATGCGTTGTCGGCGGAGCAGTTCCAAAAAACTTCTTCCCGGCGGTGGAAAAAGGAATCCAGGAAGGAGTTGTGAAAGGACCGATGGCAGCTTATCCTGTGGTAGGAGTAAAGGCAGTATTATATGATGGATCCTATCATCCGGTAGACTCTTCTGAGATGGCATTTAAGGTTGCGGCTCTTCAGGCATTCAAAAAAGGCATTATGGAAGCATCACCGATTTTGTTAGAGCCGATCGCATCCTTAAAAGTTGTTGTACCTGACAAATACACAGGTGACATTATGGGAGACTTAAACAAACGCCGTGGACGTGTACTTGGAATGAATCCGACGGAACACGGTTATCAGGAGATCGTAGCTGATATTCCTTACATGGAATTATATGGATACAACACAGATTTACGATCCATGACCGGTGGAAGCGGAACATTTTCCTATGAGTTGCAAGATATGAGCAGACACCTTCTGATATCCAGGAAAAGGAGATCGCAGAGAGGGCAGGCAAACTTGATAATACGGATAATTCATAAAACAGTTTCTGAAAGAAACAGTTCTTCCCGAAAGCAGGATAAAAACACAGACTGGATGTAACATTTTCCGGTGTGTGTAATTAAAAAGAAAACAGGGAGGAATGGATATGCGGTATGGCAGAAAAATTTGCAAAGAACTATTTGTAATTTTATATGTATTTATTTTTCTTGTAAGCGATCCGAAACTGGTTCGTGCCTGCAGTATGATCATCCTCCTGATACTTCAAAGGAAACCATTACCAGTGATGATGTTACATTTGATTTTTTTGATACACAGGATCCGTCAGAGTATCACATTGTATATGAGGTAAATGGCGGTATTAACAGCAGCAATAATCAAAAAACAATCCAAAAAGAAGAACTTCCTTTTACACTGGACGTGCCGGTTAAAATGGGTTACAATTTTGCTGGCTGGTATGCAGACTGCAGCTATTCCAGAAAAGTTACGAAAATAGATGAAGACAGTCCGGCGAATATGGTTCTTTTGCAAAATGGACAAAAAATATTGACAATCATTATAATGTGGAAATGTATTCTTATCAGACAGGCACGATTCGTGACAACAGTCAGAAAGAGTTAAAGGAATGTTCCTATACTTTTTGGATGATCTTTCTATTCCGGGAATGCCTTCTACCAGGGAAAAAGACTATAAGGATAATCTGATCAGCAGTTCCAGCCAGTGTATGCAGGGACTTTGTTTCACACCGGATTATATTCTTATTACTGCATATTCGGAAGATCGCAAAAATCTTGGATCACTGATGGTGTTTGATCGTGAGAGCGGCGAATATCTGGTAACACTTGGCATGAAAAAAGAAAGTCATCTTGGCGGTATTGCTTTTGATGGCGAGAATGTCTGGATCTGCCATTCAAATTCCAATACCTTAGAGCGTATTTCCTATGAATATATTACAAAAATCGCACAGGATGCGCCGGAATATTGCATTGATGCATCGGCATTGTCAGACGAATACCGCCTGAAAAATACACCATCCTGCATTACCTGCTACGGTGGCAGACTCTGGGTTGCTACACATACCAGATTTTTTGATTCCGAGATGTATTCATACAGCTATGATAAAAAAGAAGATAAGCTGACGGCAGTCAGCAACTATAATCTTCCGAGTAAAGTGCAGGGAGTGGCATTCGATGATAACGGATCAATTTATTTAAGCACTTCCTATGGAAGAAATAATTCTTCTTATTTAAAAGTTTATTCTTCTCTTCTTTCATTGGACAAAAACCAAATGAACCGAAGGTAAAAGTGGAGATGCCACCTTGTTCGGAAGAAGTTGCTATTGCAGATGGTACGGTGTTTGTTTTATTTGAATCGGCAAGTGCAAAATATTTTGAGGGTACAGATGGTATGGGAAAGAGTCCGGCGCCGATCGATAAATTATTAGAGGTAAGTGTAGCTTCCATCTGGTAGACTTGAGAAAATGTTAAGAAATCATAAATAAATATGCAGATACAAAAGGGGTGGAGTGTTCCATCCCTTTTATTAGTTAATTTTGCTTCCGGTCTTTCATGAGCCGGATAATTTTATCGGCCTTCTCAGATTCCTCTTTTGACATGTTTTGTTTTAGCAGGGTGACAAGCAGCTCTGTTTCTGGGTCTGTGAACTGGATATTATTTGTTTTTGCTGCATTCATGGTGCCAAGAAGAAACGGCATCATATCTTTAATGTTTGTTGGTTTTTCTTTTGATGCAAAATTCATTAAAACTGCAGTTTTTCCGGGGACATATTTTTTAACCCCGGATTATTCCAGAAATCATTTTCCATCACTATTTATTCCTTTCAAAATGTAATGCTTTGTTTTGGCAGTTTTCTTACAATATATTATGCAAAAATAGTCTCATAGGTTTCCATCATAGAGATCATATTTGTGAGCATATCAAGTGTTTCAAGCTCTTTGTCTGTACAGAATTTCCGAAGGTCATTTAACATGGCAAGAGTAGAATTTTCATCCTCACTGACAGAGCACATGGACATGACTTTATCCTCCTGGTTGAATACTTGGATCGTATTCTGTAATTCCATATATTTGATCAGAATAGCAAATTGCTTTTTCTGGTCACCTTTCATATAGGGAATCGCAGTTTTTAACATTTGCAGTTCACGGGTCTGTGTCATATTATCAAAGGGCGTAAATGAATTTGGTTCCATAAAGATGCCTTTTTTCTTTTAGTTTATGAACCCGGAAAATAGATTATGCCAGATATCACATGGATGAGGGGACAGTTTTAGTGACGGTATCAGGCAGTCGGCATAAAATAAAACGGGAGGAGGAATCAAATATGCTGATTATTGATGGAAACAGTGTTTATGAGATAGATGAGGAATGTGCCAGAAAAAAGAAAGTGCCAAAGGAATGTGGAATCTACGAGAAGATGATGCAGCAGCAGTATCGGGAAAAAGACCGTGAGTATGCTGCACGGGATCAGAACACAAAGCGTCCGTAAATTCTGCTGACATATAAAAACTCTCTTCCATAACAGGCAGAGACGTTTTTCTTTATAAATCTTATAGGGCGGCCGGAATATCCGACCGCCATTTCAGAACAGATGATCTGACTAGCAGAAACCACATCCATTGTTTCCGCCGCATCCACCACAGCAGAAGAGAAGCAGGATGATCCAAAGACAATCATTGTTGCCTCCACATCCATTGTTTTCCACCCGCAGAAACCACCATTGCCGCCACAGCAGCATAATAAGATGATGATCCAGAGAATGGAATTGCATCCTCCCTCGTTACAGGAACATCCACCACCACAGTTTGTTGCAGCTAAATCACTCATATAAAACCTCCAGGTTTTTCTTACACTGTATCTTATGTGAGCGCAGAATAAGTGTTACAGATTTGAATAAATTTTTTTGACTATATGATTATGTATACTTATAATTTCAGGTTATAGAAAATATAAAATTTTATGCCTTGACAAATAAGCGAAGAAATGTATAGAATATAGAAAAAGTATAATTGTATACAATTATGCATGAAAAAATATTCACTCTAAAAGTAAAAATATGCATTCATGGCATAGGTGTCAATGGCACAAGTGCCATGGCAGAAAGAAGGATTTACGTTATGAGAGAAGTTGTAATGAATAAGAAAACGAATCTGCTGCAGCTTGAAGAGCATTTTTATCAGTTGGCAGATGTAAAGGAACCAAATGTATTCCACAATCTGTTTCCGTATGATGAGATCCCGAAGATCGCATTCAACGATCGAATTGTTCCGCATAATATGCCGGAAAATATCTGGATCACAGATACGACATTTCGTGACGGTCAGCAGTCAAGGGCACCGTATACCACAGAGCAGATCGTGACGATCTACGATTATCTGCACCGCCTGGGCGGCCCAAAAGGTCTGATCCGCCAGAGTGAATTCTTTTTATATAGTAAAAAAGACAGAGATGCTGTTTACAAATGCCTGGAACGTGGTTATAAATTTCCGGAAGTTACCAGCTGGATCCGTGCAAGCAAACAGGATTTCCAGTTAGTAAAAGATATCGGTCTGCGTGAAACAGGTATTCTGGTAAGCTGCTCTGACTACCATATTTTCTATAAGATGAAAATGACAAGAAGAGAGGTTATGAATCTTTACTTAAGTGTCATCCGTGAGTGCTTAGAGACAGGTATTAGTCCACGTTGCCACTTGGAAGATATCACAAGATCTGATATTTACGGCTTTGTCATCCCGTTCTGTGTAGAACTTATGAAACTGATGGATGAATATAAGATCCCGATCAAGATCCGTGCCTGCGATACTATGGGTTATGGCGTTAACTTCCCGGGTGCGTGATCCCGCGAAGCGTGCCGGGTATCATCTACGGTCTGACCACACATGCAGGTGTGCCTTCTGAACTGATCGAGTGGCATGGCCACAACGATTTCTACAAGGCAGTTAACAACTCCACGACCGCATGGCTTTACGGTGCAAGCGGAGTCAACTGTTCCCTGTTTGGAATCGGAGAGCGTACCGGTAACACACCGCTTGAGGCAATGGTATTTGAATATGCACAGTTGAAGGGAACACTCGATGGCATGGACACTACCGTGATCACAGAACTGGCAGAGTATTTTGAGAAAGAATTAGGCTATGTACAGCCGAGCCGTACCCCGTTTGTCGGCAGCAACTTCAATGTCACAAGAGCCGGGATCCATGCGGACGGACTTCTCAAAAATGAGGAGATTTACAATATTTTTGATACCGGAAAATTTTTAAACAGACCACCATTAGTATCTGTTTCCAACACATCCGGTCTTGCCGGAATCGCTCTCTGGATCAACTCTTATTACCATCTTCCGAAAGATAAGAGCGTAGACAAAAACTCAGAGCTTGTGAAAAAAGTAAAAGTATGGGTAGATAAACAGTACGAGGATGGACGTGTTACGGTATTGACCGATAAAGAATTAGTGGAAGAAATTGAAAAATGCTGCAAGGAATTAAATGTAACAATAGGAGCATGAGGTGTCATATATGGGAGAGGATAATTATTCCTTAAGTTCCCGTGTGTTTCATACGATCCGTGAAAATATTTTGTCCGGAAAATATGCGACAGACGAGGAGTTAAAGGAAAAAAATATTGGTGAGGAGTTAGGTGTCAGCCGTACTCCGGTGCGTGAGGCACTCCGCCAGCTTGAACTTGAGGGACTGGTTACCATTATCCCGAATAAAGGTGCTTATGTCGTAGGTATTTCCAAAAAAGATATTCAGGATATCTACGAGATACGGTCGCGTCTGGAGGGACTGTGTGCAAAGTGGGCAGCGGATAAGATCACCAAAGAACAGCTGGATGAACTGGATGAAAATATATATCTGTCGGATTTTCATGCTGCAAAAGGAAATTCGGAACAGGTTGTGGAACTTGACAACCGTTTCCATGAAATTTTATACAATGCTTCCGACAGCAAAGAATTAAAACATGTGCTGCTTGATTTTCATCATTATGTACAACGCGTGCGAAAAATCACACTTGCAGATCCGAAGCGTTCTGTACAGTCAAATCAGGAACACAGACAGATCGTGGAGGCATTAAAGAAGCATGATGCCGGTCTGGCAGAGAAACTGGCGAATGAGCACATGATGAACACCATTCACAATATGGATAATTACGGATGGGACAATTTATTTCAATAGAAAAGGAGAACACAATGGAAAAAATCAAAATGACAACCCCACTGGTAGAGATGGACGGAGATGAGATGACAAGAATCCTCTGGAAAATGATCAAAGATGAGTTACTTCTTCCGTTTATTGATTTAAAGACAGAGTATTATGATCTTGGATTAGAGCATCGCAATGAAACAAATGACCAGGTAACCGTTGATTCTGCCAATGCCACAAAAAAATACGGTGTTGCTGTAAAATGTGCAACGATTACACCAAATGCAGCGCGTATGACTGAATACAACCTAAAAGAAATGTGGAAGAGTCCGAATGGTACGATCCGTGCCATGTTAGACGGTACGGTATTCCGTGCACCGATCGTTGTAAAAGGCATTGAGCCATGTGTCAAAAACTGGAAAAAGTCCATCACGATTGCACGTCATGCCTATGGTGATGTATACAAAGCATCCGAGATGAAGATTCCGGGAGCAGGTAAATGTGAGCTGGTTTATACTGCAGAGGACGGCACAGAAACAAGAGAACTGATTCATAACTTTACCGGAGCAGGTGTCGTTCAGGGACAGCACAACCTTTGCAATTCGATTGAGAGTTTTGCAAAGAGCTGTTTTAACTATGCACTTGATACAAAACAGGATCTGTGGTTTGCAACAAAAGATACGATTTCCAAAAAATACGATCACACATTCAAAGATATTTTCCAGGAAATCTTTGATGCAGAATACAAAGAAAAATTCGAAAAAGCAGGCATTACTTATTTCTATACTTTAATTGATGATGCGGTTGCCCGTGTGATGAAATCTGAAGGCGGTTATATCTGGGCATGTAAAAATTATGATGGCGATGTTATGAGTGATATGGTTTCCAGCGCGTTTGGTTCTCTTGCAATGATGACTTCCGTACTGGTTTCTCCGGATGGCTATTATGAGTATGAGGCTGCACATGGAACAGTACAGCGTCATTATTACAAACACTTAAAAGGTGAGGAGACATCCACAAACTCTGTTGCAACTATTTTTGCATGGACAGGAGCCCTTAAAAAACGTGGCGAACTTGATTCTAACCAGGCATTATCTGATTTTGCAGAAAAACTCGAAAAGGCTTGTATTAAGACCATTGAAGATGGTAAAATGACAAAAGACCTTGCGCTGATTACTACGAATCCGAATCCGGTCGTATTAAACAGCGAAGATTTTATCAAGGCAATCAGACGACGTTAGAGGAAAGTTTAAAATGATTTTGTCATGTCAGAGTATCTCAAAGTCTTTTGGAACAGATGAGATATTAAAAGATGTAAGTTTTCATATTGAAGCAAATGAAAAAGCAGCGATTGTCGGCATCAATGGTGCCGGCAAGTCTACGCTGCTTAAAATTATTATGGGCGAAGAAACGTCCGATGCCGGTGAAGTGATTCTTGCAAAGGATAAGACAATCGGCTACTTAGCACAGTATCAGGATGTATCCGGTCACAGAACCATCTATGATGAGGTTCTTTATGCAAGAACCGATATTCTGGAAATGGAACAGAAACTTCGTGATATGGAGTCTGAGATGAACAGCCGTACCGGTGAAGAATTAGAAAAGCTGATGGATATTTATCACCGCCAGAGCCATGAATTTGAACTGCAGGGCGGATATGCATACCGCAGTGAAGTGACCGGTATTTTAAAAGGACTTGGTTTTTCAGATGAAGATTTGAGCAAACAGATGAGCGAGTTATCCGGAGGACAGAAAACAAGAGTTTCCCTTGGCAAACTTTTAGTCACAAAGCCGGATGTACTGCTTTTAGATGAGCCGACGAACCATCTGGATATGGAGTCGATCCGCTGGCTTGAGAATTTTCTGCGGGCTTACAAAGGGGCTGTTGTGATCGTAGCACATGACCGTTATTTTCTGGATCGTGTTGTCACAAAAGTTGTAGAGATTTTCCAGCATAAAGCGTATGTATATCAGGGAAATTATTCGGATTTTGCAAAGAAAAAAGCAAAAGTTCGTGAAGATCTGTTAAAACAGTATTACAACCAGCAGCGTGAGATCAGACACCAGGAAGAAGTTATTACAAAATTAAAATCATTCAACCGCGAAAAATCTATCAAGCGTGCGGAAAGCCGTGAGAAAATGTTAGATAAGATTGAACGCATTGAAAAGCCGGTTGAGGATAATACGGATATTAAGATCGTGTTAGAGCCAAATATGGTCAGCGGAAATGACGTCCTTACCGTGTCAAATCTTGCAAAATCCTATCCGCCGGGTCACATTGTTTTCGGATATTCATTTGAGATCAAACGTGGGGAACGGGTGGCGCTGATCGGTAACAATGGACTGGTAAAACGACCATACTAAAGATCATCAATAATCTGATTCCGGCAGATAGCGGTACCGTGACACTTGGTTCGAATGTGCATATCGGATATTACGATCAGGAACATCAGCTTTTACATATGGAAGACGATCTTTGAGGAAATCTCAGATGCCTATCCGGGGCTGAATAATACGAAGATCCGCAATGTGTTAGCAGCATTTTTGTTTACAAATGATGATGTGTTTAAGCGCATTTCAGATTTGAGCGGTGGAGAGAGAGGACGTGTTTCCTTAGCAAAATTAATGCTTTCCGATGCGAATTTTCTGATTCTTGATGAGCCGACGAACCATTGGATATTACATCCAAAGAAATTTTGGAATCTGCGTTAAACCAGTATACCGGAACCGTATTTTTCGTTTCCCATGACCGCTATTTTATCAATCAGACGGCGACGAGGATCCTTGAGCTGACAGGTGAGACGGTTGTAAATTATATTGGAAACTATGATTATTATCTGGAAAACACGATATCATGACGCAACTGTATGTAAAACCACAGGAAATATCGGATATTCAGGCAGGAAAACAGGATGATGCGGTCAATAAACTTGACTGGCAGGCGCAGAAGGCAGAACAGGCAAGGATCCGTAAGATTGAAAACAGTCTGAAAAAAATAGAAGATGAGATTGCAGCATTAGAAGAAGAGATAAGCGCGATCGATGAAGAATGTGCGAAGCCGGAAAATGCAGTCAATTCCGCAAAGTTAAATGAACTTGCTGCACGACAGCAGGAGTGCAGGGAACGCCTTGAAACCTGCTATGAAACGTGGGAAGATCTGTCAATGCAGCTGGATGGAGCTAAAGATAGTTAAAAATTTCACACATTGACAGACACAGGGGAAATCACTATAATAAACGAGAGAACGTAAGAAAGGTGGAACCTTTTGTGCAGGAAAAAGAGATATCACAGGCAGTGATCCGAAGGATGCCGCGTTATTACCGTTACCTCGGAGAACTATTAGACGCCGGTGTGGAGCGTATATCATCCAATGATCTGAGCAAACGGATGAATGTGACCGCATCCCAGATCAGACAGGATCTGAATAATTTTGGCGGGTTCGGTCAGCAGGGCTACGGCTATAATGTAAAATATTTATATGAAGAGATCGGTAAGATCTTAGGTTTGAATGAGAGACACAATATTATTGTAATGGGTGCCGGTAACCTTGGTCAGGCACTTACCAATTATGTAAAATTTGAGAAACTTGGCTTTGTTATCATAGGACTTTTTGATGTAAATCCGGCGCTTGACGGAGTGACTGTACGCGGGATCAAAATCCGTATGTTAGATGAATTAGAGAGTTTCTGTGAAGAAAATCAGGTAGATATCGCAGCGCTGACCATGCCGAAGGAAAAGGCAGATGCGATTGCAAACAGGCTGGTCGGACTTGGAATCCGTGCAATCTGGAATTTTGCCCATGTAGATCTTGAATTGATCGACAAAAATGTTGTCGTGGAGAATGTACATCTTTCCGACAGTCTGATGCAGTTGTCTTACAACATTGTCAGAAACAAAAAAGCAGAAGAAAACGGCAACTGAAAAGGTGCTGTAAATGTAGAGAGCAAATAGCTGCCGCACAGATTTATGTGCGGCGTTTTTGCCTTTATAAAACAAAGGAGAAAAATCCTCTGCTCCTGCAAAGGCAGTCGCATTGCTCCGCAAAACAAGGAGAAAAAT
>ENA-OQCN01000831-OQCN01000831.1-human-gut-metagenome-genome-assembly--contig:-NODE-831-length-16284-cov-2.139816_pt1 | contig 16284 bp, 23 predicted proteins | sample MGYA00242497_ERZ504576 | MGnify/ENA primary metagenome ERZ504576 (study PRJEB26092, sample SAMD00036296) | human gut metagenome | host: Homo sapiens | study: EMG produced TPA metagenomics assembly of... | reverse complement strand
TAAAATTCAAAAGTCGCCTTAAAAGTAAAGTTAATTCTTTAAATCCCAGTTAGTTATGGGTATTTTGAATGGGTTGCAATCTTGATTCATCCAACCTTTGTTAGGATTGATAAGGAAAACCATTTACAGTATATGGAATTCCATGTAACGTACAATCCTATGCAAGTTCAATTGTACCTATTATTTTATCAAACTGGATTATGTCTTATGTAGCTCGTTTCTTTGATCGTGTTGTGCCAGGAGCTATTCGTTCTGTATTTTCTCCTGCATTTACAATAGCAGTTATGTTACCAATCGCATTATGTGTATTTGGTCCTGCTGGAGCATTTATTGGAAAATATGTAGTTGGTGGACTATTCTCACTAGAAGGTGTTGCAGGCTTTATTGGCATTGGATTAATCGCTGCATTATATCCTGTATTAGTCATGACAGGAATGCATATGGTATTGATTACGGCTTTATTCCAAGTGTTTGCTACGAAAGGATTTGATGGATTTGCTGCTGTAGCTGTTTCTGTATCTAGTTTTTCAATCATGGGTGTAGGTATTGGTGCTTTCTTCCGTTTAAAAAATAAAGAACAAAAAGCATTGGCATTGTCATATGGAATTACAGCTATTGTAGCTGGAACATCAGAACCAACTATTTATGGAATTTGTACAAAATACAAGAAACCATTTATTGGATTGTTAGCTGGTGGATTCATAGGTGGTGTTTATGCTGGCTTGACAGGCGTTATTGATGCGACTTTAGTACCATCTTCTAATGTATTTGCCGCACTTTGCTTTTTAGGAAAATCACAAGCAAATGTTGTAAATGGAATCATTGCATGTGTAATAGCGTTTGTATCAACTGCATTACTTGTTTATTTCTTTGGATTTGATAAAAACGAAAAAGATATTCAAGCATAATTTAATAGAGGGGTTATTTACACCCCTCATAGCTATATTGAGGATGGTGAATTAATGTTAAATCAAAAAGTATATTTATCAAGTGGAGCTTATTTTGAAACATATATTATGGATTCAGAAATAAATTATAGAGAATATAGAAAGCGTCCTGCCATTATTGTTGCTCCAGGTGGTGCTTATGCAATTCATGCAACCAAAGAATCGGAACCGGTTGCATTACAATTTATGCAAATGGGTTATCAAACTTTTGTTTTAAAATATTCAGTTGGTTCGGATCGTGAACATCCGGAAAGAGGCATATTAAAGAATGCTAAATATCCTATACAAATTATTGAAATGTTTGAAGCTTTACACATAATCAAAAAAATTCTGAAGAATGGAATATTGATGCGAATCAAATTTATCTAATGGGATTTTCTGCTGGAGGGCATGTATGTGCTTCTTGTGGTGTAAGGTGGGATGATCCAATTATTACTAATGAATTGAGCTTTGTTCCAAAAAAAGAGGAGCTTAAAGTAAATGGAATTGTATTGGGATATCCCTTTTTTAACTCCTAATAGTGAGGAATTTTCTTCTACACATCAGTTGGAAGGAGTTGAAAAAGTACAGGATATTATGAAATACGTTTTATATCAAACTAATGTTCCAAGTGAAGAACAGCTATCTAAGGTTGATTTATATAATTATATTTCAGAAAACAGTGTGCCAATGTTTATTTGGCATTCGATTGATGATCCAGTGGTGGATTCACGAAACTCAACTCGTTTTATATCAAAACTATTAGAGTACAATGTTCCAGTTGAATATCATTTGTTTGGTCATGGAGAACATGGTAAGGCACTAGAAAATCAATTGACACATATGGATGATGCGGATATCGATTTACATTTGAATATGTGGGTAAATATGGCTGATTATTGGATGAAAAGAATGGGAGGTAAGTAGAAATATGATGAGAAAAGAAGATTATACAATATTTGAGTACCGTATGGGTAAGGAAATTAAATTTACAGATTTAATTGTGAATGAAAAAGTAAATGGGATTTTTGAAAAAGTATGTGTTCGAACTGAAGATGCTGGTTATATTGATATGTCTATTTATCGCCCTTTAGAATGGAATCAGAAATCTTACTTAAAACCAATTTTTAATTTCCATGGTGGTGGAAACGTATTAGGATTCTATGAACAAGATGGAAAATATTGTCGTTTGTTAGCTGATCTTACTGGATGTGCCATTATTAATGTGGATTATGCATTAGCACCTGAATTTAAGTTTCCCAAGCCTTTATATTCAAGTTACGAAGCGATTGTAGAATTATTAAAAAGAGCGGATGAACTAAAATTGGATTCAGATCATGTAATGGTCATGGGACATAGTGCTGGTGGTTACATTTCTTCTTGTTTAACATTGATGGATCGTGAAAGACAAAAAATTAAAATAAAAGGCGCTATCTTAGATTATCCGCCATTACGTCAAGAAGTAGATACGGAATTAAGAAAAGTTGCAGATCCTTCAAAGGCTATTTCGGAAAATAGAATGTTACAATACATTAATTGGTACTACAATAACTTTGATGAATTAGATGATATTTTGGCATCTCCTTTATTGGCAGATTTACATGATTTGCCTAAAACTTTAGTTATCAGTGCTGAATATGATGCATTAAAGAATGAAGAGAAGGCATATGCAGATAAAATGAGAGAAGCTGGAGGAGATGTAGAATATTACGAGTTTAAAAATTGCCGTCATGGTTTTACGCATGAATGTTTTAATGAATATATGCCAAAAGAATCTTGTGAAGCATGGAATTTAATGTCTGATTTCATTAAGGAAGTAATGGCGTAATATGAAGATTAACAAATTAAACTATCATTTAATGCCGAAAAAGGGATGGCTAAATGATCCTAATGGTTTGGTTTATTTTAAAGGTGAGTATCATATTTTTTATCAGGCGGATGAAGAAAATTTATTTGGGCATGTTAATAAAGCTTGGGGGCATTATTCAACAAAAGATTTTATTACATATAAGCGACATGAATTGGCAATTCTTCCAGATAGTATCTATGATAAAAATGGAGCATATTCTGGTAGTGCTATAGTAAAAAGATGATGTTCTGTATTTATTTTATACGGGCAATGTTAAACATGAAGGAAATCATGATTATATTACGTCAGGTAGAGAACATAATTTAATGCGTGTAGAAAGTAAGGATGGTATTCACTTTACGAACAAAGTATGTCTTTTAAAGAATGAAGATTATCCTAGTGATTGTACAAATCATGTACGAGATCCAAAGATATTTGTAAAGGAAGGACTATATCATTTGGTCATAGGTGCGCGTCTATTAGATAATACAAGCTGCGTATTAGAATATATAAGCATGATTTGAATACATGGACATACACAAGAAGGTATACGCCAAAAGCTACAATGGTTATATGATTGAATGCCCAGATTATTTGTTTGATCAAGATAATTCTTATATTGTTTGTAGTCCACAGGGCTTACTCGAAAATAATAAACAATTTCAAAATACATACGCATGTGGTTATTATAAAATTAATCAAAACGATTTAATTAATTATCAAACGTTAGATTATGGATTCGACTTTTATGCACCACAAACATTTTATGGCACAAAATCAAATATCATGATTGGATGGATTGGTATGCCAGATAATGACTATATTGATTATTATCAAGATTGGAATCAAACTTATCGATACCACGAGTAATAGAGTTTAGAAATGGTAAATTCTTTCAAATTCCAGTTTATAAAGTTTTAAATTTACGTTGTGATAAAAAAACATTTGATGCAAACGTTACTTTATCAAAATCATGTAATATAAAATTTGATGTAGAAAGTGATTTTGTGATCAAATTAAACAATGTGGTTTTATCGAATAAAGATATGGAACTTTGTTTAGAATTATCTCAATGTGATTGTGGTCGAACGAAGCGTTATATAAAAAATATTGATGTACAAAATATTTCAATCTATATTGATGAGTCTGTCCTTGAAATTTTTATAAATAATGGTGAATATACAATGACAAGTCGTTTTATGATAATGAAAAGGATCTATTTGTTCGTTTTGAAGGCATTAATGAGATTGAAACATATAAAATGAAAGGTTTTAAAATAGAATGAAAAAGTTATTAGCTATTGGGGAAGCATTGATTGATATGATTCCATCAAATACGGGTCGTATTATGGATGTGAATAATTTTACACCTAAGTTGGAGGAGCACCTCTAAATGTCTGTGGTGCCTATACAAAATTAGGCGGTTCAAGCAATATAATCACGATGCTTGGCAAAGATCCATTTGGAGATAAGATTGTTAATGAATTAATAGGATTTGGGATAAATACAGATTATGTGAAACGTACGAATGCTGCAAATACTTCACTTGCATTTGTTGCATTAGATGAAAATGCCAATCGAGAATTTTCTTTCTATAGAAATATGGGCGCTGACATGTTGATGTCTGAAGATGATGTTGATAAAAATTGGTTTATGGATGCATATGCTTTACATTTCTGCTCTGTTTCATTAGGGGATTTTCCAATGCGAAGGGCACATAATAAGGCAATTAAATATGCCAAAGAAAATGGATTGATTGTTTCATTTGATCCTAATGTGAGATTGCATTATTTGATGATCATGAATATTTAAAAAATGTAATACATGAATATATTCAGTATGCAGATATTTTGAAAATTAGTGATGAAGAAGTTGAATTTATTTTTGGAAACAAAGATATTGAAGAAAATCTAGATTATTTATTTGATCAAGGTGTCAAATTGTTAGTTTATACTTCAGGAAAAGATGGAGCCGTAGCATACACAAAAAAATGTGGTTGCGCACTCAAAAGGAATTAAAGTGAATGCGGTAGATACAACAGGTGCAGGCGATGGGTTCATTGGTTGTTTGTTGTATCAAATGGCAAAAAGAAAATGTGGATTTAGAACAAATAAATATTTTAACAGAAGAACAATTAAAAACGTATTTAGATTTATCTAACAAATTTTGCTCTATTTCAGTAACAAAAGAAGGAGCCATTGCAAGTTATCCGACAATGGAAGAATTAAGATAACTTATATATAGGAATCATTATGAATAAAAATGCTGATTCTTTTTGTTTCTTAAAGTCAAGAAAAATCTATCTAATTCGATGAAAATAAATTGATTTAGACATGATGAGATCATTCGCAACAACATGCTTGGAGTTCATATTGTTTTCACATTGAACATTTATAATTAGAAGTGCTACTGGATGTAGTAACGGTGAACCCTCTGAATTAAAAGGATGATATCTTGAGTACTCATAGATTCCGATTTTGTAGGAGGAAGTGTTTTATGTAAATTTATCTGTACATTGATGTTGCTTTTGTGTTAATGGCTTTAGTTGAATTGCTAAAAATCGCATTGATTATTATAGAAAAATGTAAAAGACACTAGTTCACCCAAAGCCAACGGATTACTAGTGTCTATACATTAGAATAATTCAGAGGAACCACTGTATCCAGTAGTCTTTCTGTATGAATATTAAACAATTGATATATATAAAAGTCAAGACTAACCTTATCTAATATAACGAAAACAAGGTATTTTAGATCAAATAGGAACAATCGTTACAAATGTATTGGAATTCACAATATTTTCACATTGAGTCTTTATAATAGGAATTGGCTACTGGATGTAGTAACGGCTACCCTTTGAATGAAAAGGATGGCATCTTGAGTTCTCAAAGATTCCGATTTTGTAGGAGGAAGTGTTTTATGTATATTTATCTGTACATTGATGTTGCTTTTGTGTTAATGGCCGTAGTAGAAATACTTAGAATTACATTATTGATTATAGAAAAATGTAAAAGACACTAGTTCACCACCCCAAAGGATTACTAGTGTCTTTGACATAAAATAATTCAGAGGAACCACTGTATCCAGTAGTCTTTCTGTATGATTATTAAACAATTGATATATATAAAAGTCAAGACTAACCTTATCTAATCTAACGAAAATAGTGTGCTTTAGATCATATAGGAACTTAGGAAAACGTGTTGTATGTGTATTTATTTTATATATCATCCCATGAATTTTTAAATATTTGCGATTCTTGAATCCATTTCATACACATTTCATAAATGATTGCTAATATAGTGTCGGATAAGGAGTTGGTTGTTTTGATACATAATGCTTATGCATATATCACAAGAAAAAAAGTAAGAACGGGTATCTTGTTTTTGATACTTATGGTTATCCTGATCAGTCTTTATGAATGTTTGAGTATACTTTCATACAACGCACAATTAGAACGATCTTTATATTCTGCAAGTCATAGTTCGATCGTGGTACAAAAAAAGGATGGTTCTGAATTTGAACATACATCTTTTGAAAATTCAGTGTATGAATATGAATTTGTTTCTAAATTAAAAGAAGCTAAGGTTGTTTCTATTAAGCAGGGTGTAACATTGGATTCTTTGCCTAAAGAATATAAGAATGTGGTTTCAGTAATTGGAACTAATAACACTTCAAAAAATGTTTTATTTCGTAGTGGCGTGTTTACTTTAACTTCCGGAAAAAATATTGATTCTAAGGATAAAAACTCTATTCTTATTCATTCGGATTTAGCTAAGAAGAATCATTTAAAAGTAGGGGATACAATAGTTTTGAATTCTCATACTTATACCATTAAAGGCATCTTTGCAGGTAAGAAACATGAAACCTATACAGGTTTATCATCCGATTTAAGTGAGAATACTATGTTTGTGGATTATAATTCTTTGGATACTAAGATGGTTACTAAGTTGACTATAGATTCAAATCATTTAAAACAAGTTCAATCCTTATATCCATCAAGTGAATATGTTGTGTCTAAAGATAAAAATGCCTATCAATCGTCTTTAGAATCTATACAAAGTATGAATCACATGATTCAGATTCTTTCTTGTTCTATCATTGTGTGTGGACTTGTTGTCTTATCTTTAGTCTTAGTTCTATGGCTAAGAGATCGTATCCATGAAATTGGTATCTTGTTGTCTATAGGTAAAAGTAAGGTGGAAATCATCATCCAATTTATATTCGAACTTGTATTTATATCGATTCCATCAGGAATCATTCTATGTGCTTATAGTGTAATCAAACATAATGCGTTATGCTTCACATTAAGTTATGGCTTGCTGATGAGTATTATTATCGTTTCTGTACTAATTGCGAGCCTTATGATCATGATCAAAAAGCCAAGGGAAATTTTATCAAAATTGAGTTAGGAGAAATAATTAATGAGTATATTAGAAATAAAAGATGTAACGTATGGTTACACAAAACTAGAACATATTTTATTTGAAGTGAATCAAAACTTTGAGTGCGGAAAATTCTATGCGATTATTGGAAAATCAGGAGCTGGTAAATCAACCTTATTATCATTATTAGCTGGACTTGATGAGCCAGACTCTGGTGAAATTTTATTTGAAGGAGAAGATATTTCAAAAACGGGATATACAAATCATCGTAAGAATCATATTTGTCTTGTGTTTCAAAATTACAATTTAATTGATTATTTAACACCATTAGAAAATGTACGCTTAGTCAATTCTAAAGCTTCGCCTTCCATTCTTTTAGATTTAGGACTTGAACAATTCCAAATCAATCGTAGTGTAATTAAACTATCGGGAGGACAGCAACAAAGAGTTGCGATTGCCCGTGCCCTTACAAGCAGTGCACCTATTATCTTGGCAGATGAACCAACAGGAAATCTAGATAGCGATACGGCTAGTGAAATTATTGATATCTTAAAGGCTCGCGCTAAAGAAAGAAATAAGTGTGTGATTGTTGTGACACATAGTAAAGAGGTAGCGGATGCCGCTGATGTTGTCTATGAATTAAAAGATAAAAAGTTAAAGAAGAGGGGGAAATAGAATGTTTAAGAATGCATTTAAATATGTAACTCGAAAAAGTGTGAAGTCAATAATTCTATTTCTTGTTGTTGTAATTATGTCAAGCCTTTGTTTAGTCGGACTCTCTATTAAAGATGCGACAAACAAAGCGTCCAATACATCATTAGGCTCGATTACCAATAGTTTTACAATGGAAATTAATCGTCAAGTCAATTTTGGTACGCCTAGAGGTGCAGGCAATGTTAAGGGAAAGGACATTGAAAAGATTTGTTCTTCAAAAGACATTGATTCATATGTGAAAAGAATCAATAGTGTAGCTGACTTAGTCGATCATGATATTATTTTAACTTCAAATGAAAATGAAGAGCGTCTTACTAAATTTAAATCGACCGTGATGCTTACTGGGGTGAATGAATCGAAAAAGGAGACAAAATTTGTATCGGGTGCCTATAAATTAGTTGAGGGCAAACATTTAAATAGTAAGGATAAACATCAAATCTTAATGCATAAAGATTTAGCGGCAAAGAATCATTTAAAAGTGGGAGATAAACTATTACTCCGTTCAAATATCTATGATGCAGATAAATGGAAAAGGGGGCTGACGAAACAGTAGAAGTAACCATTAAGGGTTTATTTGATGGTCATAATCAGGGTGGTGTTGCAGCAGCACAAGAATTATATGAAAACAATCTAATCACGGATTTGGATACGGCTGCCAAAGTTTATGGCAATACAGAAAAAACAGCTGTATATCAAGATGCCACATTCTTTGTGAAAGGAAACAAAGATTTGGATCAAGTTATTAAAAATATAAGGAAATTAGATATTAACTGGAATGCGTATGTACTGGTAAAAAGTACATCCAATTATCCGGCTCTACAAAAATCAATAAGTGGTATGTATAGTGTCGCAAATAAAATGTTTATTGGATCTTTGATCTTTGCGGGTATCGTTGTTACTTTATTGTTGCTCATGTGGATGAATGCACGAAGAAAAGAAATCGCAATTTTAATGGCTTTAGGTATTTCTAAAACGAAGATTTTTATTCAGTTTGTTCTAGAACTATGTATGGTAACCATTCCTGCCTATATCTTTGCGTACTTTATCGCTAGTAAAACTGCATCAGGTCTAGGCACAAAAGTATTGAATCAAGTAAGCACTGGTGTTGCCAAACAAATCGCAAAAGAATCTGCCTCAAATCAACTTGGCGGTGGAGCTGAAGTGGATGGCTTTAATAAGATGTTGACGCATATTGATGCTCATGTTGAACCAAAATATATAGTGTATGTTATTATATTTATGTCAATTGTAATGTTAGTCGCACTTGTTGTGGCTACCACACACTTGTTAAACAAGAACTGTAAAGAATTAATGAATGAGGAAGAATGATGAAAATATTGGTAGTGGAAGATGATACACTGATTCGCGAGGGATTAAGTGAATTTCTATCGGAGTCTGGATATAGTATTATCCAGGCAAAAGATGGTAAAGAGGCATTGGAAAAGTTTAATACAGATATTCATTTGGTGATATTGGATATTCAAATTCCATATATCAATGGATTGGATGTATTAAAAGAAATTCGTAAAGAAAGTGATTTGCCCGTTTTAATCTTAACGGCTTTCAGCAATGAAGAATTCAAAATTGATGCCTATACAAACTTGGCCGATGGCTATATTGAAAAACCATTTTCACTACCCGTATTAAAAGCTCGTATTGACGCGCTTCTTTCAAAACAGGATATTTTTGCGTATAAAAATGTTTGTGTGAACTTCAAAAGCTATACGGCGAAAATAGATGGTAAAACGATGGATATCAATGCCAAAGAACTAGAAATATTAAAATATCTTTTAGATAATGCAGGGATTGCCTTAACTAGAGCACAAATATTAGATCATGTTTGGAAAGATAGTGAAGAAGTTCCTTATGATCGAGTTATTGATGTATATATTAAAGAATTGCGTAAAAAACTAGGCTTAGATTGTATTACGACCATTCGTAATGTGGGCTACAAATTGGAGAAATCATGAAAAACTTAAAGATATTTCCTAAAATATGCATACAAACATTCAGTGTCATCGCTATTATTGTCTTATTTATCCATCTCTTTGTATATTTGATTTTTCCAAGAACCTATTTGGATGTAAGAAAAGAAGAAATTTATACTAAGGCCAATGAAATTACAGAAAACTTAAATGGTAAATCGGAAGACTATATTGAACAAGCTTTAAATTTCTATTCCAACACCAATGAAATCAAAGCGTTTATTAAAAAGAATGCCTCATCGAATGAAGTAGAAATCAAGAATGATTTAAATGTCGATTTAAAGAGTTCTAATAACTCTTTAATTATTGAGGAAAGAAAATTAAAGCTGGATACAGGAAAGACCATTCGCCTCCAATTTGTTTCAACGGCAGACATGCAAAGCCAAGCCAAAAATCTAAGTTTACAATTTCTTCCTTACTCATTAATCCTATCCCTATGCTTTTCGGCCATTGTCTCTTTTGTGTATGCCAAATCCATTAAAAATTATGTGGTTGAAATCAAGCGTGTAACTGATCAGATGATGGCATTAGATAAGAAGGCTCGTCTAGAAATTGATTCGAATGATGAGATTGGTCAATTGAAGGCACAAATTAATGATTTGTATGAAACACTTCTTGATTCCATTTCCAATCTAGAATTGAAAAATAAAGAAATTTTAAGATTAGAGAAAATAAAATACAATTTTTTTAAAGGGGCCAGTCACGAATTAAAAACGCCTTTGGCAAGTCTTAAGATCATCTTAGAAAATATGAAATATAATGTGGGTAAATATAAAAATAGAGATGTTTATATTGATGACTGCATTGATTTAGTCGATCACTTAACGAAGAGTATCCAACAAATTTTATCGGTATATTCCATTGAAAATCTAAAAGACGATGAAGAAATTGTTTGTATAAAGAATGAATTAAGTCGTGTACTTCAAAAATATGATGTATTGATTCACCAAAAGGAATTAAGAATTCAAAATGATGTAAAAGATGAAACCATGTATATTGGTAAGACGGCTCTAAATATCATTTTATCGAATCTTATTAGTAATGCGATCAACTATACGTATGAAAAGGGTATGATTCAAATTGGAATCGAACAAGACTATTTCTATATTCAAAACAAAACAAGATTCAACCAACCAAAAGGGAATGGTCTAGGATTATATATTGTTCGTAATCTATTAGATAACTATAAAATGAAATATGAAGTGATTGAAGGAGAAGACTTTATCTTCAAAATTCAATTTAAGTAATAGGTCTTTTAAATTTGTTGGATTTCATCTTATACGAACATAAAATGTAAGTTAAAGGTGAAAACAGCCTAATTATGTATGAGATATTAAAACAATTATTGTTTCAATCTTCCCAAAAAAAAGAAGGTGGTAAAACTCATTTTTGTTTGAGTAATTACCACTTTTTTTAATCTAATATCTCAATATAATTCACATTGACATATTGTGTGGATATAGGTTCCTCATTGACTTTGGCATGTAAAAAGAATTGGTCTACATCCTCATAGTTTTTATCATCCATACAAATATAGAATAAGCCATCTTCATATTTAGCTTCAATAATATGATCATCACCAAGAATTTCTATGGCTACTTTACAAGGTTTTTGTAAGGCATAATATAAATCAAATAAGTCCATATAGTTAGGATCAAATTGAATCAGAGAATATAAATCGTTCACGATATATTTCATGATGGTTAAATCTCCAAAGAATTGAGAATAAATCAATCTTTGAGATTGAAACTCTTTCGCAATCAATAAAAGTTGTATGGCCTGATCTTCATTACCTTCTTCCACATAGATTTTGGCAAGGCGAGAATAAATTTCAGGAACCGGATCAAAAGTATTTGTAGCACCTTGAATCATTGGATATAAACTTTTAATGATTTCTACATATTTCGAATAATCCTTTGAAACATAATAACCATTCTTATACATATCCGCAAGCTTGTAGGCAGCCACAAGATTTCCTTTGTCACTGGCAAGCTTATTATAGTGAAATGCTTTTTTGTAGTCGGGTTGACCAACTCTACCATAATAGTAGATATATCCTAAACATTCATAGGCATCTACATACTCAAGACTAGCGGCCATTAAATAATATTCTTCCGCCAAATCAAATTGTCTTTGTTCATAATACCAACCACCAAGTTCTACCATATATTCAGGATCCTTTGTTTCTTGTATTAAAAACTCTAGAGCATGGATCAACAAAATGTCATCCTCATATTTTGTATGCGTTAAATCATAATAATCATCTAGAATTTGTTGCGCTTTTTCAATTGTTAATGCCATATTACCTAACCTTCTTTGTTTGTTTCTTTAACTTTTTGTATTCCATTTCTAAAATTGGAATAAATGGTTTATTGACCTCTTTCATCCTTGATTTCTTGCTTAAGAAACCTTCCAACATATCTTTTATACCATTTATTGTTAATTCATCCTCGACATCAAAATATTTAGGTGTGAATTGCCAAACTGAATAACTATCATTATACAATTCTTCCATCTTGCACAACGCGGAATCCTCTGATAATGAAATAAGTATACGATTTCTTCATCCGTATTGATATCTTTTAATATAGTTCCGATTGGATAATAATTATAATACGATACATTTCTAGATATGTATGCATCTTCTTTCAATTCCAATACTTCTTTGTTTTCTTTTTTTAACTGTTTGTTCACATAACGATTCACATTCATGTTAAAAATATATTTTAAACCATGTGGATCTGGCTTGATCTTTCTTTCTATATCTGTATTGATGAATAGATTTAAACCCTTTAATTCGAGATTACCATTTGTATTTGAACAAATATATCCATATATTTTATCGCCTTGAATTTTTGATAAAAAGTAAAGGGAAGATTTATATTCCACTATATCTCCTATTTCAAATGTAAATTCAATGTTTTCAAATAAATCAATATGATATACATCACTATTTTTCAATAATTGAATCTTTCTTTGGATTTGAATCAAATCTTTGTTTGAGACTTGTTTTAAAATTCCCTTGATATTTTGAATGGGAATTCGATACACATTGTTTAAATATAGATAGGAATCGCTAAAAGTGCCTGTTTTCTTATCTTTATGTCCATCTTTTAAAGTATATTGAATCTTTGGATTCTTTTTCTTTGTGCTTCCCGCATATCCATACAATACTCTTTGTCTTTTTGATAATCAAAAAGGGACGTATGCGATGGGGTTATTGATATCCACTAAATTGTCTTCGCACACTGGCATACGACAAAAGACAAGGTGTCCGGGTTGAATCGTTTTAAATAAATCCAATTTGTTCATCTAATAATTTGTTGATTTTGCGACATACGTTTGTTTCATCTTTTTTGGTGGATTTAAATCTTTCTTTTGTTTCATCTTTTTGGTGAATTCAAATCTTTTTTTTGTTTGATCTCAATAGTTTTTTCACGATGGAATAAACGCTTAATAAATTTTATGATTCTCATGTTGTGTTCCTCTTAAGGCTAATTTTATCACATAAGTTCAAATTTCATGAATTACATAATATAATATATACAACAATCAAAACTAGATTGGACATAAACAATAAAAAAGGAGGAGTTTCATTGGTACGTATACTAGAAAACGCAAATCGTTTACGCAAAGAAAAAGTTTTTGAAACTTATAAAAGAACATGTCAAAATGATTACTTTGACTATGATTCTATGACTCGTAAAGAGATGTTTGAACACATGATTGAAACATATACACCTGAATATTTAATATCTATTTGTACGACATGGGAATTAAAAGCTTTAAGAAGATTATTGCGCAACCAAGATTTAGAGGATGATCGCTATCGCTTTGAAAGAACGGCATTAAGCTCTAAGTTTTATATTTTGATCAAGAGTTGCCAGAAGAATTCAAAAAGAATGTAAAATTGGCTGTAAAAAACATTGATTTAGACCAAAAGGCAGAAAACGATGAACCAACCATTGTCATTCTTGGTATTATTCGTGCTTTCGGTATTATTGAACCCTCATTGATTCAAGCTGTATGCAGTGCATGTTCTTTTCATTATAAATCCATTATTGAAGGTGCACTTTTTAATTTCTGGGCTTATTTAAAAGAAGATTATCGATTAATTGATGATAGTTTTGCGAATGAATATGTATATTGGGACTATAATGAAATTTTAGATTGCATTCGAGATAGTCGTATTCAACACGAAAGATTCGAACCTAAATTTTTAGATCAAGATAGTTATATTTCTATTTTTTATCATGGATATGATGCGACAAATTCGGATATTAAAAAATTCTTTACAGCTTTAAAGAAAGAAGTGTTGGATGTAACTCAATTTAAAGACGAGTTCTTTAATCATCTATTAAATGGTACAGTCAATGAAGAAAAGATGGAATGGATTCCATTCTTTTATCAATTTTCGAAACCACTTTCTAATCGCTATCATAAGGCTGTTGTACAAATCGCATTGCCAAACTATTATGGTTTGAGTATGGATATGTATCAAAAGATGAAGGATCAGGCGCATTTTAATGAAAAGTTGCGCCAGTTAAATGAGCCTCAGACAAATGCTTGTATCGAACAAAAAGATACGCGTTTATTCTATAAACTATATTTTAGTATCTTGGACTATGTGAATTCATTCGAACAAATTATTCCTAATAAAAAAATTGATCCAAATATTTATATTGAACCCGATGAACTTGTTAATTTGATTGAAGTCTTCTGGAAAGATAAGGATCGTTTTATTGATGAATATATCGAAAAGAATCCTTCTAATTTTACATTCCGCAATCTAAATATCATTTCGGATTTTAGATATGGTATGCGCAAAAATTTCTTGTTGGTGGCATACGAAAAGAATTATACGGTATTAAATGATGAAGGTATCAACTATATGGTGAAAGGCTTAAATGAAAATTTAGATCAATTCATTGCCCCAGAAAAAACACCTATGTTGATGCAGACAGCCATTATGCCATTTAATGGACGCATTATTTATGATGGCTTTATTTCAACATCGAATATACGTCTAGCCCAAGATATTATATCAAAGGCATTTGAAGATTATAGTTACGGACAAAAGATTTATTCATTATTGCCCGAAAATTTAAATTAAAAGAGAATGTTGTTTAAACATTTCAAATTGTAGCTTTAAAATAGATAAATAAGATCACGATAAATGAATCGATATAGAAAAAGACGGGAATTGGATATAATCCCGTCTTTAATTGTTTTCTACAACAATCTTACCAGATTGAATGACTTTATTGATTTTTCTTACGTTTGAAATATTCTCTAATGGATTTTCTTCAAGACATACTAAATCTGCTTGTTTTCCTACTTCAATCGAACCATAGTCTTTTTCAACACCTACACATCTTGCGGAATTGATTGCTGCGATTTTTAAAATATCCATGTTTGGGATGTTTAATCTTGCCAAAAGCTCCATTTCATAAGCTGTATTGTTGTGATAGTTAAATGGTGTGCCGGCATCTGTACCTAGTGCAATCTGAATACCTTGTTTATAGGCTTTTTTAACACTTTTGACGTGTGCATCCTTAACCTTCAAGGTTTTATCTACCATATATTTGGCCACTCCATTTTCTATACCCTTATCAATAATGCATTGAGGAGCACAAAGGTAGGGACTAAGAATGTATTTTGTTTTTTCATAAGTTCAAGACATTCCTCATCTAAAAAACAACCATGTTCAATGGAATCAATACCAGCATATAAGGCGTTTTTAATACCTTGTAAACCTTGGGCATGTGTAGCCGTTTTTCTTCCCGCTTTATGCGCTTCTTCAATCATGACCTTCATTCTTCTACACTAAATTGGGCATTACCCGGCTCAACACCTTTAGTCATAACGCCGCCTGTAGCCATCATTTTAATGAGTCTACACCACTTTTTAGTTGTGTACGAACTGCTTTTAAACAACCATCTTTACCATCTGCTTCAATACCTTCTTGCCATCCATGACCGCCTGTCATACATATGACTTTACCTGCACAATACATATGAGGTCCTTGAATCACGTCATTTTGAATGGCTTCTTTAATTTGTAGATCATAATTTTCTTCCGTGCCTACAACACGAATAAATGTTACTCCGGATTCAAGATATTCTTTACAGTGCTTTTGTGCATAGAATATTTTCTCTATTAAGCTAATTTCTTTTTTTGAGTCGAATCCAACAGGATAAAGAACGTGGACATGGCAGTTAAAGAAACCAGGCGTTAAAGTATTCACTTCAATGACATTTTCCTGTATTTCATGATAATCTTCTATCGCTTTGATTTTATCATCTTCGATTGAAATTAATTGATCAAATTTGGGCGTATCACTTATGCATCAATCAAAACTTTTGCGTGTACGAATAATTTAGTCATAACTAAACTCCTTTTTAAGTGATTATGAACCTTGAATACTATT
>ENA-OQCN01000830-OQCN01000830.1-human-gut-metagenome-genome-assembly--contig:-NODE-830-length-16290-cov-3.229165_pt1 | contig 16290 bp, 14 predicted proteins | sample MGYA00242497_ERZ504576 | MGnify/ENA primary metagenome ERZ504576 (study PRJEB26092, sample SAMD00036296) | human gut metagenome | host: Homo sapiens | study: EMG produced TPA metagenomics assembly of... | reverse complement strand
ATTTATTTTTTAAATTTTAGGTAAATTTTAAGTAAAATTAAATTTCATTTAAAGTTACAACGGTACAATATACTCATCAAAACAAAAGGGGAGTTAAATGTGAGTTACCAAAGCGTATTTAAACGCTATGAAATAAAGTACCTTGTGACTGACGAACAAAAGAAAATGATTATGCGGGAAATGCAAAAATATATGTATGCCGACAAATACGGCAAAAGCACAATTTGCAACATATATTTTGACACACCTGATTTTTTACTGATAAGACGCTCGCTTGAACATCCCGTTTATAAGGAAAAGTTAAGATTGAGAAGTTACGGAGTTGCAAAACACGACAGCACAACTTTTATAGAAATCAAAAAGAAATATAAGCGTGTTGTCTATAAACGCAGAACCGAAATGAGTGAGAACGAGAGTATGCGTTATCTTTGTAACGGTGAACATATTGCCGACAGTCAGATTTTAAGAGAAGTCAATTATTTTCTTGAGCATTACAAAGGCATTGCACCGCAGGTTGTAATTTCATACAACCGAGAGGCCTTTTATTCAAAAAATGATTATGATTTCAGAGTAACCTTTGATGATAATATTCTTTGGCGTAACTATGATTTATCACTTTGTAAAGGTATTTACGGAACACCGATATTAAGAAATGATTATTCTCTTATGGAAATAAAGACAGGCACGGCAATTCCGCTGTGGATGACAAACATTTTAAGCGAAAACAAAATTTATAAAACATCTTTTTCAAAATACGGCAATGCTTATGTTGCAATTATGAGCGAAAGAGCAAACGGAGGTAAAAAATATGCTTAATACATTATTTTCAGGAATTTTCAGTTCAACAACCGAAACAATCGCAGTGCCGCAATTTCTGCTTGGCATAGCAGTTGCTCTTGTAATCGGCATTTTTCTTGCGGCGGTCTATTCATACAAAACCAAATACACAAAGAGCTTTGTTGTTACTCTTGCACTTTTACCTGCCGTAGTTTGTGTGGTAATTATGATGGTAAACGGTAATGTCGGTGCAGGCGTTGCTGTGGCAGGTGCTTTCAGCCTTGTAAGATTTCGTTCCGTGCCCGGCACCGCTAAAGAAATCGGCACAATCTTCCTTGCAATGGGTGCAGGTTTGATTTGCGGAATGGGTTATCTCGGATACGCAGTGCTGTTCTCATTAATTTTAGGAATTGCAATGTTTATCCTCAATAAAGTAAATATCGGTGCAGACAAAAGACTTGAGCAGGACAGAATATTAAAAATCACAATTCCCGAGGATTTAAATTATACAGGTGCTTTTGACGACCTTTTTGAAAAATATACCGTAAAATATGAAACGGTATCGGTAAGAACCGCTAATATGGGCAGTTTGTTCAAACTTACATATAATGTAACTCTCAAAAACCCGAACGATGAAAAAGATTTTATTGATGATTTGAGATGCAGAAACGGCAATCTTGAAATAAGTATGGCAAGACAGGAGATAACTAATAATGAGCTTTAATTTAAAAAGAAAAGGGAAATTTGCAGCATTGCTTGTGGCACTTATTATATCCGTAAGTGTAACAGGCTGCGCAAATACAGATGAAAAAACATCCTCGACAAATTCTTCAACTGTTACAAAAGACAGTGTTTCTACTGCTTCAATCGCTTCGGATGAATCTCTTGACAGCGATATGTTCACCGACCGTGACAAAGAGGTAGGCTATGATGAAAGTTCGGCGGTAATGGTTGCTTTTTCATCATCAGGTGCAACCGCAAGCTCTGACAGCGTTTCTGTCAGCGGAAGTAAGGTTACTATTAAAAGTGAGGGCACATATATAGTTACGGGTACAACATCCGACGGTCAGATTATTGTAGATGCCGACAATAAAACAAAAGTGCAGATTATACTTAAAAACGCCTCTGTAACCTGTAAATCAAGTGCCGCTTTATATGTAAAACAGGCAGATAAGGTATTTGTAACAACTGCAAAAGACACAGAAAATACACTTGCGTCAACAGGTGACTATGTTCAGACAGATGACAACAATGTAGATGCGGCGGTATTTGCAAAAGATGATATTACCTTTAACGGAGAGGGCAAATTGATTGTAACTTCCGAAAAAGGTCACGGCATTGTTTCTAAAGATGATTTAAAACTTACAAGCGGAGAATACAATATTACAGCCGCAAGCCATGCATTAAGCGGTAAAAACAGTATCAGAATTGCAAGCGGTACTTATACTTTAACTTCGGGTAAAGACGGTTTGCACGCAGAAAATACAGACGATACTTCAAAAGGATTTGTGTATATAGCAGACGGTAAATTTACCGTTAATTGCAAAGGTGACGGCATTGATGCTGGCACGACGGCTCAAATAGAAAACGGCACATTTAATATTACTTCAAACAGAGATTCATCATCTTCAAGTTCAACAGATTCTGCAAGTGTAAAAGGAATAAAAGCAGGAGGAGATATTACAATCAGCGGAGGTACTTTTAATCTTACTTGCGAAGATGACGGTTTACATTCAAATTCAAATGTAACCGTATCAGGAGGTACTTTTACAATTTCAACAGGTGATGACGGTATCCACGCCGACAGCAAGACAAGCATCAGCGGAGGAACAATTAATATTACCGAAAGCTATGAGGGCATAGAGGGAACAGAGGTTGAAATTTCGGGCGGCACAATTACCTTGAAAGCAAGTGATGACGGAATAAATGCCGCAGGCGGAAAAGACGAAAGCGGATTCGGTGGCGGATTTGACTGTGACAATTTCGGTTCATCAGATGCTTCCATTACAATATCGGGCGGCAAAATAACAATTGACGCTGACGGTGACGGAGTTGATTCAAACGGTTCGCTTACCGTTACAGACGGGGAAACCTATATCTTTGGCTCGACAAACGGAGATAACGGAGCGGTTGATTATGACGGAGAAGCAACCATAACAGGTGGCATATTCATTGCCACAGGTTCATCTCAAATGGCACAGAACTTTGGAGAAAATTCAACTCAAGGTTCAATGCTTGTAAATACAAATTCGAGCGGTGAAATCACAGTCAAAAACAGTGACGGCGATGTTCTTGTATCGTTCACACCTACCAAAACATACGCTTGTGTGGTTATCAGTTGCCCAGGTATTACAACAGGTCAGACATATACTGTAACAACAGGCGACAGTACAACAGAAGTTGAAATGACTTCTATCATATACGGTTCAGGCGGTATGGGTGGTCCCAGAAGTATGGGCGGCAGAAATATGGGCAACGGCGATATGAACGGAAACGAAATGGGCGGCCCGGGCGGAGATATGCGGGGCGGTCCTCAAATGAGATAAAATGAAAAACACAACTGTTCCGATGAGCAGTTGTGTTTTCCTTTTAGTCTAAAGTTGAATGTTTGTGATTTGTCGATTTGCAGGTAAAGAGGCAGTTGTCCCAAAATTCTGTTTGCATCTGTATTCAGTTATTATTTGCAATCATAAATTGTAACTGTGTAACATCGTTTACATTAATTTCGCCGTTTTCGTCAGTATCGGCATTTAAATTTTGAACAGCCGAAAGTTTTGAACCGCCTGAAATAGCTATCTGCAAATCGGTTGCATCTTTAATGTCAATTTTGTTGTTTAAGTCAATGTCGCCGAGCAGTGTGACTGCAAGTTCGGTTTTATTTGTAACAGCTTTTATAACGAATGTGCCGCCAAGATTATCGTCACGCTCCGTTTTGTACCAATCGAGAAGGTCTGTCATAGTTCCGTTTTGATAAATAAAACTTTCGCCTTTTTGGCTTTCGTTTATAAATGCAAACTGGCCGTTTGATTTGTTAAGCCATTCACCGACGCCTATAGTATTTTTTTCGCTTTCATTATTTTTTTTAATTTTAACGGCGATTGCACCGTAAGTTACAGGTAAGTCAAAATCGTTTGTATCAATATTTAAATATCCGCTGTACGGAACTTTTCCGCTGTTTAATTTAGTCCATTTGGTTTCATCTGACACAGGAATTTTATTTTCGGCAGGTACATAGTAGATTTCATAGTCGGAATTTTTTGCGGTGGTTTCAAACATTACCGAATCAAGTTTGTTGTAACCCTCGGAAAAAATTAAAAAGATTAAGATATGTGACGCTGTCATCATTTATGTAGTTAAATTCATATGTTGCACCGTAAATTTCATTTTGCATAAGTTTAACATCATCGGTGATTTCCGTGACATCTTCAACAGCAAAATTGTATTTAAATGTACTGCTAAACAAATAAGAATCTTCGTATGAAAGCCAAAAGTAACCGTTTAAAGTGTTGTAATCGCCCCAACTGTTTTTTACAAGCCATGCTCCGTCATTTTCGGGTAAAACACCGTTTATTGCTTTGAAATTTTCTTTTGAATAATTATCATCCCATCCGACAATAGCTATTGCATGACCTGTGGATTTTGGAGAACCTTGCGGACAGAAATACGCTGTTCTGTCATTATTTTCGTAATAAGGACTGTGAGAATATGCCGCATAGATTGAACCGTTATCCATAATCTCTTGCTTAATTTCTTCTTGTGCACAATCGTCGAGGTATTTTATAGCGGTCACCCCGTAATTTACAAAAGCGGAAAGGTCTTTGTCGGGAGTATATTTTTCTGCAAGAGTGTCGTAGTCGCTTTGTTCGATTCCGCCTTGCCAGGAACTTAAATATCCGAGTGCGGTAAATGCATAGCCGTCGGAAGTGACATTGCGCTGCCAGCCTTTACCGTTGCTTTTTGTTGTTGCCCAAAGGTTCATATGCTCGGCAGAAAAATTATTAGCCGTAAAATCTTTTTTTAAAAGTTTTGTTTCAAGTACCGAGAGCGAGGAATATATCCAGCAATCGTTGTATTTTTGGCTTTTCGGAGAATTTACAATGCCAAGCTCCACTGAACTGTATGCAGACGGAATATCATTTTTTGTATTGTCTGAAGTTTTAATTTGAAATTTACTTAATGTTTTTGAATTGTTATCAATGCTTGCGGCATTAGCCGATACGCTTACAGCAGAAAATATCATAAGTGCAGATACTGTTGCCGTTATCGCCTTAATAACAGGTGATTTTATCATTTTACATTCACACCTTTTTGTTTATATATATCAAATTTTATTATATCAAAAATTTTCTTTCTTGTAAAGAATATAAACGCTGTTTATACACAAGATAATAGCAATATTTACAGATAAAAGGGGCGACTTTATGGAACTTAGAACTGACCTTGCGGTAGAAGCTCGTGAAATAGCGGGAGAAGATGTCGGAGGTGTGGATTTTGTTCAGTACAGTGAAAACGGACTTGATATTTCAAGACTTGAAGTAAAAACAAGAAAAGCCAGGCAGCAGCTCGGAAAAGAAGAGGGTACTTATATAACAGTAGAACTTCCGTCACTTACCGATAATTTTACCGAAACCGACGAAAGACTTATTACTATAGGAAAGGAAATTCGCAGGCTTTTGCCGGTCAACGGTCTTGTACTTGTAGTAGGACTCGGAAATCCTGAAATCACTCCCGATTCTCTCGGCCCGAAAACAAGCTCCAGAGTGCTTGCTACAAGGCATATTTCGGGTGAGATTGCAAGAAGTACCGGTCTTGACCGCTTAAGACCGGTTGCGGTTATGGCAACGGGAGTAACAGGGCAGACGGGCATTGAAACAGGCGAATATATATTGAGTATTGTAAAAAGAATAAAACCGAATGCAGTTGTTGTAATAGACGCACTTGCATCACGCAGACTTGAAAGACTCGGCTGTACTTTGCAAATAAGCGATACAGGAATTTCACCCGGGGCGGGCGTTGGAAATCACCGTACAAAGATTAACAAAGAAACTATAGGAGTACCCGTAATAGCAATAGGAGTGCCCACGGTTGTAGATGCAGCCACATTTGCATCTGACCTTTTAAGCGTCAATGACCCGCACAGGGCAAGGCAGAAAATCACACCGCAGGGCAGGCAGATGGTAGTAATACCGAGGGAAATAGATTTGCTTACCGAGAGAGCCTCAAGACTGATTTCATTTGCGCTTAACGGCGCACTTCAAAATGAATTTAATATTTCCGAGCTTGTTTCGCTTATGTAGGAATTCGGTCATATATTAAAATCATCGGCATATATTTTTATGAGGCGGTGATTTTGTGAAAAAGTTAGGAGCATTAAAAATAACGCGTCGATTATCCTTGTATCGACTGCCGTTTTCTGCGTTTGTCGGAGAATGCCGGAGTGTTTTGCAAGCGACAAACCTGCGGCGCTTGCGGTTGCGGCGCTTACTCTGTCCGACGGTACATATAAATTAGCCAATACTGAAACTACAACCCTTGCCAATACCGATACCACACAAAAGAAACAGGAGGAAACACAGCCGATTACGAAACCTGTTACGATTACAAGAAATCTAAACGGAGAAAAAGACAAAAGCGGATATTATGATTCTTTCGGAAACCATGACGGAGAGGCGGTTTATGATATTCTTGCCGAACAGATTGGTGCGAACGGTGTAAAATGCGGTACCGCTTATGTGAAAAACAATACGGGACTTGATTACGATTTTGATTCCGCTTTAAACAGTGAACTGCCTTTTCATGTCGATTCAAACGGAACGGCGCAGGTGCTTATTTATCATACGCACACAAGTGAAAGCTATATGGACGAAGATGTTGATTATTTTTACGAAAGCTATTATTCACGCACGCAGAATAATGATTATAATGTAACGGCTGTGGGAGATGCTATTACCGATGTGCTTAATAAGCGAGGAATAAAAACTATGCACGATACCACGGTGCACGACTCAACATACAGCGGTTCTTATGACAGAAGTGCGCAGACCGTTGAAAGTATTATGGAAACCAACACGGATATTAAGGTAATAATTGATATTCACCGTGACGCAATCGGTACTGAAACTCAAAAGGTAAAACCTGTTTTTACATATGACGGTAAGCAGGGGGCACAGATAATGATTCTTTCGGGTTGCGATACCGACGGCGAGATGAATTTTTTAAGCTGGGAGAATAATCTTAATTTTGCGCTTAAAATTCAAAATAAAGCGGAAGAAATGTATCCGGGTATGACAAGACCGCTGAATTTCGGATATTTTGCGTACAACGAGTATATTTGCGACGGTTCTTTGCTTATAGAAATAGGAACAGACGCAAATACAATAGAAGAGGCGGAATACAGCGGAGAATTGCTCGGAAATGTGCTTTATGAGGTGCTTAAACACGGGTTATAATTAAATGTAAAAATAGCTTGCAATATATTGCGACTTTTGGTATAATTTTAATATATGTATCCGCAAGGAGTAATGTAATGAAAAAATACAGAATTTCAAAATCTGCTGTCTGTGTGCTGTTTGCGGTATTATTTATGTTTGTTGTTGCAATCAGTGCCTATGCTGTAGACATTGACGGTGACGGAATTGATGACGGAGATATAGTTGAAACAGAGGTATATACAGACCCTGAATATACAGAGCCGTATACCGAACCCGAAACTTATCCCGAAACCGAACCTGAATATACAGAGCAACCGACTGAATATTATACCGAAGAAGATACAGAAGAATATACGGAACCTGTATATACAGAAGAACCTACAGAGCCGTATTACGAAGAAACAACAGAATATGATTTTAATAATAATGTAGTCAATGAAACGGTGTCGCCTACACAGCTTTCAACTTCAAAAGTAAGTACAAAGCGTTACGAAACCAATGATGCCGCAGGTGTTGTATATTGGGTTTGCGTAATTGTAGGTATAATTGTTTTGATTTTCGTATTGCTCAGTACAAAAATATCTTATGCGCTTGAACGCAGAAGAGAGCAGAGAGATATTTATTCTTCATAAGGAGAGCAGTATGGAAAAATTAAAATTGGAAATGTAGAATTTAAGTCCCGTGCCGTACTTGCTCCTATGGCAGGCATTACAGACAGGGCGTACCGTGAGCTTTGCGTGGAATTTGGCGCCGCCTATTGCGTAAGTGAAATGGTCAGTTCAAAGGCGCTTTCTTTCAACAGTAAGAAAAGTGAGGAGCTTATGGAAATTTCGACTATGAACGCCCCTGCGGTATTCAGATTTTCGGAGATGACCCTAAATGTATGGCTGAGGCGGCTGTTCATTCTATGGAAAACAAGCCCGATATTATTGATATAAATATGGGTTGTCCCGCACCTAAAATCAGTTCAAACGGCAGCGGCAGTGCTTTGATGAAAAATCCGCTGCTTTGCGGTGAAATTGTAAAGGCAGTTACAAGTGCCGTTGATGTACCTGTTACGGTCAAAATTCGTAAAGGCTGGAACAATTCTGCCGTAAATGCGGTTGAAGTTGCAAAAATCTGTGAACAGGCAGGCGCAGCGGCAATTACAATTCATGGAAGAACAAGAGAACAGTATTATAAACCTCCTGTCGATTATGATATTATAAAAGAGGTTAATAATGCGGTGTCAATCCCCGTAATTGCAAACGGCGACATAACCTCTGCAAAAATAGCAAAGGAAGTTATGGATTACACAGGCTGTCAGCTTGTTATGGTTGGACGGGCCTCTTTGGGAAATCCGTGGATTTTTTCGGAAATAAATGCTTATCTTGAGAATCCCGACTGTATTATAAAAGCACCTACTCTTGAAGAAAAACTCAATGTAATGTGCCGACATATTGAAAAAATGGTTGAATACAAAGGCGAGCATATGGCTATGCTGCAGGCAAGAAAACTTATAGCAGGTTATTTTAAGGGAATGCGCGGTGCGGCAGAACTCAGAAATCAATCAGGAAAAGTGTGTACTCTTAATGATTTGTACGCACTGAAAAATAAGGCTTTATCATCTGTTTATGATGCTTAAACTTATATATTTTTAGATTAAGGAGAATAATTATGAGTGAAAAAACAAATATTGCAGCTCTTGACTATCTCAACAGCTATGATCCTGCTGTTGGCGAGGCAATGACAGCTGAACTTAAAAGACAGAGAAGAAATCTTGAGCTTATTGCAAGCGAAAATATAGTTTCTCCTGCTGTTATGGCAGCAATGGGCAGCTTGCTTACAAATAAGTACGCAGAGGGTTATCCCGGAAAGCGTTACTATGGCGGTTGCCAGTGCGTTGATGTTGTTGAGGAAATCGCACGCAAGAGAGCTTGCGAACTTTTCGGCGCTGAACACGCAAATGTTCAGCCACATTCGGGTGCACAGGCTAACACAGCAGTTTACTTTGCTATGCTCAACCCGGGCGATACAGTTATGGGTATGAACCTTAATGAGGGCGGTCATCTTACACACGGTTCACCTGTAAACATTTCAGGTAAGTATTTTAACTTTGTTCCTTACGGTGTTGACAGCGTAACACACAGAATTGACTATGATAAGGTTCTTGAGATTGCCAAGGAATGTAAGCCAAAACTTATTGTAGCCGGTGCGTCTGCATATCCAAGAATTATTGATTTTGCAAAACTCCGTGAAATCGCCGATGAAGTAGGCGATATCTTATGGTAGATATGGCTCACATCGCAGGCCTTGTTGCGGCAGGCGTTCATCCAAACCCTGTTCCGTACTGTGAATTTGTTACATCCACAACTCATAAAACACTCCGTGGTCCGAGAGGCGGTCTTATCCTTTGCCGTGAAGAATTTGCTAAGCAGATTGACAAGGCAATTTTCCCCGGTACACAGGGCGGTCCTCTTATGCACACAATTGCGGCTAAGGCAGTTTGCTTTGGTGAGGCATTAAAGCCTGAATTTAAAGAGTACGGTGCAAAGATTGTTTCTAACTGTAAGGCTCTTGCGGAGGGACTTCTTAAGAGAGGCAATAAGCTTGTTTCGGGCGGTACAGACAACCATGTGCTTCTTATGGATCTTCGTGATACAGGTGTTACAGGTAAAGAGCTTGAGGCTCGCCTTGATGAGTGCTATATTACAGTAAATAAAAACACTATTCCGGGTGAACCGCTTTCTCCGTTCGTAACAAGCGGTGTTCGTATAGGTACTGCCGCTGTTACAACAAGAGGTCTTAACGAAGAGGATATGGACAAGATTGCCGAGTATATTACACTTGTTCTCAATGATTTTGAAAACAGTGCCGACAAGGTAAGAGCAGGCGTTGAAGAAATCTGCAAAAAGTATCCGCTTTACGAATAATAAAATTCGGTTTATTTTCCGTTCCGTCAAATTTAAGGCGGAACGGATTTTTTTGCTAAAAATCTTGACAAATTCTACGAACAAATGTACTATGAAATATATACTAAATTTGAAATGAGGCTGATTATATGAATACTCCTCTTGCAGACAGAATAAGACCGCAATCTCTTGATGATATTGTGGGGCAAAAGCATTTGCTCGGAGCGAATAAGCCACTGCGAAAAATAATTGAAAGCGGAGAAATTCCGAATCTGATTTTTTACGGTCCGTCAGGAGTGGGAAAAACAACTCTTGCTACATATATAGCTAAAAGAACGAACAGAACTCTGAAAAAACTCAACGGCACGACCGCATCAACATCCGACATAAAAGAGGTAGTTTCGGAGTTGAACACTTTTTCGGGAATGAACGGCATTTTACTGTATCTTGACGAAATTCAGTATTTTAATAAAAAGCAGCAACAGGTTTTGCTTGAATATATAGAAAACGGTTCGATTACGCTTATTGCATCGACTACCGAAAATCCGTATTTTTATGTATATAATGCTATTTTAAGCCGTTCGACTGTTTTTGAATTTAAACCGGTACCGCCCGAAGAAATAGAAAGAGCTGTGCAGAGAGCGGCGGAAATTATTTCCGAGGAACAGGAGGTAGAGGTGGATTTTCCCGAAAGTTGTCGTAAAAAAATCGCTCATGGCTGCGGAGGTGATGTAAGAAAAGCTATGAATGCGGTTGAACTTGCTATTCTTGTGGCTGACGAAGTTGACGGAGTAAAAAAAGTCAGCGAAGAAAGTGTTGCGGAACTTGTACAAAAAAGCGCCGTGCGATATGACAAGGATGGTGACGAGCATTACGATATAATTTCCGCATATCAAAAAAGTATGCGTGGCAGTGACAGTAATGCGGCTTTGCATTATCTTGCAAGGCTGCTTGAGGCAGGGGATTTGCCGAGTGCGTGCAGAAGACTTATGGTGTGTGCCTGCGAAGATGTAGGACTTGCGTATCCACAGCTTATTCCTATTGTAAAATCATGTGTGGATATTGCACAGGCTGTCGGCTTGCCGGAGGCGAGAATACCGCTTGCAGACGCAGTTATAATGGTATGCAATGCGCCGAAATCCAATTCCGCATATATGGGGATTAATCGTGCAACACAGGATTTAAAAGCAGGCAATTACGGTCCTGTACCAAGACAGCTTCAAAATATGCACTATGATGGGGAAGATAATAATAACAAAGGACAGTTTTATAACTATCCGCACGATTATCCGAACCATTATGTAAATCAGCAATATTTGCCGGACATTATCCGTGACAGAGTTTATTACGAATACGGTGACAACAAAAACGAACAGGCATATAAGAACTATTGGGATAAAATTAAGAACAGATAGTATTATAGATAGTCACAAAAACAACATCTTGTATTTGTGCATATTGATATTAATAAATGCTTTTTCTCGCCTTTTTGTTGAATATATACAAATATAGACTAATAAATTTGGCTGTAAGAAAATCAAAATAATTCTCAAAGAGAAAAAAATATTAGCAAACATTGTTGTATAATATAATTGTCAGAACGTGGGATTATATTATCCACAAAAACCATAAAAAAAATTTGGAGGAAATTCTTATGGTAACAACAAAGCACAGGGTACTCAGCTTAATACTTTGTATTATGCTTGCAGTATCTGCAGTTTGTGCAGGCAGTATGGCAGTATCAGCAGCAACAGGCGATACTGTATACGTTCGTGCAAACAACGGCTGGGCCAATCTGTACTGCTATATGTGGACAGATGGTGCAGGCAACAACGCAGCATGGCCTGGTGAGGCTATGACAAAGGTTGAAGATGACGTTTATGCTTACACACTTTCGGGTGATTTTAAGAATGTTATTTTCAACAACGGCAGCGGCAATCAGACAACAGACCTTACTTATGCAGGCAACGGTCAGATTTATGACCTCAGCACACGCAAGTGGTCAGCTTACTCTGATGTAACTAACCCAACACAGGCAACATCATCAACTAAGCCGACACAGGCTACACAGCCGGCAACTTCTTCGGGCAATGCAAAACCAATTTACTGCCAGAATGATGCAGGTTGGTCAAATGTATATTGCTATATGTGGAACAGCAGCACAGAGAACAACGCTGCATGGCCGGGCAAACCAATGACTGAAATCGGCGATAATGTATGGTCTTATACTCCTAATAAGGCTTATAAGAATGTTATCTTCAGTTCAGGCAGCAATAAGTCAAATGACCTTACAGTAGGTTCAGGCGACCTTTACAACAACAAGACAAATACTTGGTCTGTATATGATACAAGTGATATTCAGGTAACTTCTTATAAAGCAGACCCATCGAAAACAATTTATACAGGTACAGCTGTTACACTTTCAACAACAGCAAATAGCCTTGTAAATGCTACTATCAGCTATCAGATTTCTGTAAACGGCAAGGTAGTATCTCCTATGAGCTCGACAAACTCGTATGTATGGACACCATCAGCAGTTGGTGAATATACAATCAAGTTTGAGTATTCTGATACAAAGGGCAACACAAACGAGCGTTCACTCACACTTACTGTTGCAGATGACTCAACACTCGTTAAGCCTGTTATTAAAAATGTAACGCCACTTAATCTTAACTTTATCAAGCTCAACACAAAAGCTACAGTTAAAGTTCTTGCAGGCGGCGGTAATACAGGTACAAACCTTCTTTTCTATAAGTATGTAGTTACAGATCCAAACGTAATAAGAATATTCCTTATTACACACTTAACGATTCATACTCATTTGTACCAACAGTAAAGGGAACATACACAGTTGAAGTATATGTTGAAGGTTCTGACAACTCAAAGGTTTCAAAGACTTATACTTATACAGCTGATTCGAATGTACCGACTACAACACAGCCGACTACATCTGTTATTCCTACAACATCACCAAAACCAACTACACCAAAACCAACTACACAGCCTACAACTTCAGTACAGCCTACAACAACTCCGTTTATGCTTGGCGACTGCGACGGTGACGGCAAAGTTGATGTAAACGATGCTACATATCTCCAGATGATCATTGCTGAATACAGCGGTATGAAATATGATTTCAAGACATGTGATGTTGACGGTAACGGTGTTCTTGATGTTATAGACGCAACAATGCTTCAGAAGATGGTTGCAGAAAAGTAATTTTTAAAACATACGACGATTAACTAAAATAAATTGAGGTACTATTATGACAAAGATTAAAAAATGGTGTGCATTAGTACTTTCTGTAATGCTTGTTATTACAGCAGGCATAGTATCTGTAAACGCTGCTGACGCTGACGCTACAACTGAAGAGGTTGGTGCTGCGTCAGCTGAAACAGGCATTACTATACATTATCAGAACAGTGAACTTGCACAGCCATATGTTTACCTTTGGAATTCACTTCCAACAAACAGCGCAATGTCAGATTCATATCCGGGTGAAAAAATGACTGCCTCTTCAAACGGTTGGTTTACTTATGTAATCAACGATGTTACAGCTGTAAATATGATTTTTACAGATAAAGACGGCAAACAGTATTCACCTGAATTAAGAAGAACTACCGGTGAGTGGTGGTACAAAAACAAGAGATGGACAAAGTACAATCCTGATGAAATTGACCCTGTTGATTCAGTGGATATGCGTGAAGAGTCTATCTACTTTGTTATGACAACCCGTTTCTATGACGGAGATACAGGCAATAATGTTCATTGCTGGGATGACACACAGGCAAATAACCCTGATTCAGACCCTGCATGGCGTGGTGACTTCAGAGGTCTTGCAGACAAGCTTGACTATATAAAGGCACTTGGCTTTACAGCTATCTGGATTACTCCTGTAGTTACAAACGGTTCGGGCTATGATTATCACGGTTATCATGCTATGGACTTCTCAACCGTTGATGTACGTTATGAGAGTGATGATTTTACATACCAGGATCTTATTGATGAGGTTCACGCAAAAGGTATGAAGATTGTTCAGGATGTAGTTTTCCAGCATACCGGTAACTTCGGTGAGGCTTATTTCTGCAATCTTTTTGAAAAAGATACAACAAAAGACCTTTCAAATCTTGAAGAGTCAATGATTCCTACAGACTTACTTCTTGACACATACGGACTTAATTCAGCAGAGGAATACTGGGCACAGAAGCCTGGAATTCAGTATTCTCAAAGACTTAACCTTATGAAGAATACAACATACTCTTCGGATGTAGGTAACTCAACAGGCAGCATGCCGGATGCAAAAGATTATGATTCTGCAAAGATTTCAAATTCTGACACATTTAATGCAAACAACTATTATCATACAGGTTATTTCCAGAGCCTTAACTGGGACGACTGGACCTGTAAATTTGCTCAAATCGCAGGTGACTGTGTTGACCTCAACACAGAAAATCCGGCAGTAGCAGAACACATCGTAGATGTATACTCAGACTATATCAATATGGGCGTTGACGGTTTCCGTGTTGATACAGTAAGACATATTCCAAGACTTGCACTTAACCTTATGTACAATGACCAGCTTTATGCTGCTGCAAAGGCATCGGGTAACAACAACTTCCTTATGTTTGGCGAAATCTGTACTCGTTACACACAGATTTGGTATCGTGGCCACGCAGAGGAATCTACACCTTACTACACTTGGAAAGAGTCAAACAATAAGTGGGCTGATTTATGGAGTTACGGCACTTCTGCTGAAGATATCAACAACAATATGAATGTTGTATTTGATCATTATCTCGCAGAAGATGATCCTACAGATCAACCTACTTCAGACAATGCTTTCTTAAACGGTATTACATACCACACACCTGACAGATCTATGGCATCGGGTATGGAGGGTATTGACTTCCAGATGCACAGAATGTTTGGTAACGCAAGCAGTGCTTATAACTTTGCTAAGAGCACAGACCAGTATTATAATGATGCAACATACAATGTAATGTATGTTGATTCTCATGACTATGCTCCTGAACAGCCTGATGAAAAGAGCCGTTTTGCTGGCGGTACACAGACTTGGGCTGAGAACCTTGACCTTATGTTTACATTCCGTGGTATTCCATGCGTTTACTATGGTTCAGAGGTTGAGTTCCAGAAGGGCGCAGTTATTGATGTTGGTCCTAACGCTCCTCTTTCAACAACAGGTCGTGCTTACTACGGCGATTATCTTGAGGGTAATGTAACAGCTACAGACTTTAGCGAGTACACAGCTTCTGGTACAGTTGCTGAAACACTTGCAAGCCCGCTTAGCTTCATCTTTCAAAGCTTAATGCTATCAGAAGAGCTATTCCTGCTCTTCAGAAAGGTCAGTACACAGCTTCTGAATCTTATGTAACAGGTGGCGATATGTCTTATATCCGCCGTTATACAAGTGCAGAAGACGGTATTGACAGCCTTGCACTTGTAACAGTTTCAAGTGGTGCTACATTTAAGAATATTCCTAACGGCAGATATGTTGACGCTGTTACAGGTGATGTTCAGAATGTAACAAACGGAACACTTACTGTTTCAGATATCGGTAAGGCAAATATGAGAGTTTATGTATGTTGTGCAAACGGCTTTACAGGCATTGACGGTCAGATCGGTGGCACATCATCTTTCCTTAAATAATAAATAATTTTTATTGCATTGCGGCACTCGTTTGAGTGCCGCTTTTGCGTTGTAATTCGTGGTTATTTATTAAAGTTTGGGTAAATTATGGTTTAGCAAATTGATTTGCCAAGCAATTATAAAAGTTTGGTCGACCTTTTCAAAGGTCGTGGGTGTGGGCAAAGCCCACAAATACTTCCATTTACACAATCTAATGATAGCCAAACAGCTCGCTGTTTGGCGGCTTGAACACAACGGCGAATGCCATTAAATGCGATAGCAACAAGAAAGACATTCGATATATAATGAAAAATTAATTATTTCTTTTATAAAAGGCTGTCGCCTGTTTTTCAAACTATGTGCAAGCATGCAAACAGCCACGCTGTTTGCACCTGATAAATTGTTGTATCGGAAGATTTTTATGGGCGCTGCCCAAACCCGCAATTTTTGAAAAAATTGAGTAAACTTTTTTTGTTTTTGGGAGGATAATTTAGCGTTAGCTAATTTCAATCCCCGACCGACACTCCGCTAAACCATAATTTAAC
>ENA-OQCN01000827-OQCN01000827.1-human-gut-metagenome-genome-assembly--contig:-NODE-827-length-16298-cov-7.463731_pt1 | contig 16298 bp, 19 predicted proteins | sample MGYA00242497_ERZ504576 | MGnify/ENA primary metagenome ERZ504576 (study PRJEB26092, sample SAMD00036296) | human gut metagenome | host: Homo sapiens | study: EMG produced TPA metagenomics assembly of... | reverse complement strand
TAGATTTTTGTAAAACAGTTGATTTTACACCGTTTTAAGCTATATTATTTTCTATATACAGAGACTTTTTATTCCAGATTTCCCATCCAAAGTCTCTCAGAAAGGATTTACTGATAATGAAAGTAGAAGAAAGATTATTAAAATATGTGGGCTATCACACCACATCTGATGAAGCAAGTGATAAAATACCAAGCAGTGACAGGGAATTTGCACTCGCAAGAGAGCTTGAGTCAGAGCTTAAGGAGCTTGGCTTATCCAAGGTTGTGCTCACTGACCATTGTTACGTGTATGGTCTGCTGCCTGCCACTGCCGGCATGGAGCACAAAAAAGCGGTCGGATTTATTGCACATATGGATACTGCACCTGATTTTTCCGGGGAAAATGTCAAGCCACAGCTGCTGCGTCACTATGACGGAAGCGATGTGCTGCTTAGAGGCAGTGGCGAATACCTGAGAGTAAGCGATTTTCCTGAGCTTAAAGCCCTATCCGGACGCACTCTCATTACCACAGATGGCACTACACTACTTGGTGCCGATGACAAGGCCGGTGTGGCTGAGATTATGACCGCCTTAGAGCAGATTATCGCAGAGGGCACTCCTCACGGCGATATCTGGGTTGGATTTACCCCCGATGAGGAGGTCGGAAAGGGTGCGGATTTGTTTGATCTGGACTATTTCGAGGCAGATTTTGCCTACACCGTGGACGGTGATTACGAGGCGAGGTGGCCTATGAAAACTTTAATGCCGCAAGCGCTGAATTTACCATAAAGGGCGTCAACGTGCATCCGGGCGAAGCAAAGGACATTATGGTCAATGCGGCTTTGGTTGGCTGCGAGATTGCCGCAGCGCTGCCTGCAAACGAGACTCCTGCCACAACTGAGGCAGAGAGGGCTTTTACCATCTGTGTGATATGAGCGGTGATGTAGCATCAGCCCATCTGTCATATATTGTGCGCGACCACGACAAGGCTCTTTTTGCTAAAAGACTTGATACTCTCCGCTCTCTTGAGATAGAGATGAACAAAAAATATGGTGAGGGCACTGTTTCTTTGACTATCACCCACTCCTACGAGAATATGCTTTCAATCATAATGGACAACATGTACATTATCGACCTGGCTAAAGCTGCTATAGAGGAAAACGGTCTAGAGCCGCTATCACGCCCGGTTCGCGGCGGTACAGACGGCGCACGTTTATCCTTCATGGGACTTCCTTGTCCAAACCTCGGTACCGGCGGCTACGGCTTCCACGGCCCATTTGAGCACATATCAGTGGAGGGCATGGAGACTGCGGTTAATATAATCAAATCAATTGTGAAGCATGTGCTGATGCTGGCTGACGCGTGATTTTGCTGCCGGTCAGTTACTGTTCACTACTAACAGTGTTACTAGCCACGGCCACTTTACTGTTCACTACTAACAGTGTAACCAGTAATCCGACTACGCTTTAGTGTAAACAATAGCTGATTTGTGCATTGACTTATCTGACAATTCTGCTATAATGATGGCAACCAATTGTTTTTCGTTTATTTTCGAACGAATAATTACAGCTTTTTTTGAAACTGACAGATGTTTCAGAAGGGAGACCATATGGTAGTACTTGCAGCACTTATCATTTTTGCAGTTGTTGGTGGAATATTTGTAAATTATCTTCGCAGAAATCAAAATGATATCGGCGGAGGAATGGGAAAGGATTACATGAAAGAGCATTGGGGAATCGATGACGACAAGTAATCAAAAATACCGGGCAACACTTTTTGTGTCCCGGTATTTTTATACAACCATCGTAACTATTCAGAACCACTGAGAACAAGAAAAGCTGATGCGTTATCAGAAAAGCCTGACTTTGCTATCGTGAATTTGCAGGCTCCATGTTCACAGAGCGCCCCTTTATCTTCGCATTCTTCATGGCATTGAGCACTTCCTTGCCATACTCAGCCGGCACCTCAACAAATGTATACTTATCGTACATGTCGATTGCACCGACAAGCCTGCCAGGCATGCCTGACTCGCCTGCAATGGCACCTAAAATGTCACCCGGCTTTATCTTGTCCTTCTTTCCTACGTTGATAAACAGGCGTACCATGCCATCCTCAGCTCCTGTATTGTGGAAATCATAGTCGTCCTTTGATTCAGCTGTGGATATCTCTGAAGCACCCATAGCCTGGTATAAAAATGCCGCCGCTATATCCATTGCCGTGTAATCTGACTCATTTATCTGATTCTCTATAATATCAATGACACTTGTGAGATTTTCCTCATCTATAATGGTGGAAATCTGGTCCATAATCTTTTCTGCCCTGATTTTGGCAACATCATCAGATGATGGAATTGGCTGTGCATAGATTTTTGTCTTGCAGTAGCGCTGTATGTCCTTGAGCTTATATACCTCCTTGCCCTTTACAAAGGAGAATGCCTTTCCACAGCGGCCTGCTCTTCCTGTACGACCAATTCTATGTACATAATACTCGTCATCCTGAGGCAGATCATAATTGAAAACAGCCTCCACATCATCCACATCAATTCCGCGTGCTGCGACATCAGTGGCAATAAGAATATCTGTCTTTCCGTTTCTGAAGTTCTTCATGACACGATCTCTCTGCACCTGCTTCATATCGCCATGAAGTCCTTCTGCACTGTAGCCGCGTCCGCAAAGCTCATATGCCAGCTCGTCGACCATCTTCTTTGTGTTGCAGAATACAAGTGAGAGCTTTGGATTATAGTAATCCAACAGTCTTGTAAGTACATCTATCTTGTCCTTGCGCTTCACATCATAGTAATACTGGTCGATATTTGCGACTGTCAGCTCTTTTTTCACAATCTTGATATTGATAGCATCATGCTGATATTTTCTTGTAATTTCCAAAATAGGCTTTGGCATTGTTGCGAGAAGAGTACTGTCTGATGCTCCTGTGGCAGGTATTCGAGCACTGTCTCGATGTCCTCCCTAAAGCCCATGTTGAGCATCTCGTCTGCCTCGTCGAGCACTATTGTCTTTACATGGTCAGGCCTGATTGTCTTTCTCCTGAGATGATCCATAAGACGCCCCGGGGTTCCGATAATAATCTGCACACCGCCCTTAAGTGCCTTAATCTGGCGGCTGATATCCTGTCCTCCGTATACCGGAAGTACCTTCACACCATGCATATATTTTGCAAGCTTCCTGATTTCATCTGCCACCTGGATGGCAAGCTCCCTTGTAGGAGAGAGGATGATAACCTGTGTCTTGTGACTTGATGCATCAACGCTCTCAAGCACCGGAATACCAAAGGCTGCTGTCTTTCCTGTTCCGGTCTGCGCCTGTCCGATTACATCCCTGCCCGAAAGCACTGCCGGGATTCCCTGAGCCTGTATTGGAGTTGCCTCCTCAAAGCCCATATCCTTGATGCCTCGCAAAATCTTAGGGTTTAGTTCTAATTCGTCAAATCTGATTGTTTCCATATATTTTTTATATTTCCTTTCAAAAAATAAAGTGTGCATATTTTTATAACATGCACACTTTAACATATTTGTGAGATAATTACAAAATATTATTTCTTCATTTTTTACGAAATATGCAATACCGCATATTTCTTTACTGAATAGTTACCAAAATACTACATACTGCTAAATAAAGCTGCTATCTCATCCGGTGTCAGATTACGATTTGTGTTATTCAAATCTACAACCGGAGACTTTGCAGGTTCCGGTTCACTTACAGGCTCCGGCTCAGGTGCCTGAGGTGCCTCTGTGACCGGTTCCGTAATCACTTTCTCTGCCGGCTCTGATTCAGGTTCTGTCGCACCTGCGTTTGCACTTGCAAAAGTGCTGCTATTTCATCTGCACTCAGCTGGCGGTTCGGATCGCTGTTTATCGTATCTGCAACAGCTTCGCCTGCAGCAGGGCCTGGCTCTACTACAGGTTCCGGTTCAGGTACATGTGGTGCCTCTGTGACCGGTTCCGTAATCACTTCCTCTGCCGGCTCTGATTCAGGTTCTGTCGCACCTGCGTTTGCACTTGCAAAAAGTGCTGCTATTTCATCTGCACTCAGCTGACGGTTCGGGTCGCTGTTTGTCGTATCTGCAACAGATTCTTCTGCAGCAGGGCCTGGCTCTACTACAGGTTCCGGTTCAGGTATATGTGGTGTCTCACTTACAGGTTCCGGTTCAGGTACATGTGGTGTCTCAACTACAGGCTCCGGCTCATTTACCGGAATAGGCTCAGGTATCTGTTCTGACTCATTCGCTTGTACAGATTCCGGTTCAGGTATCGCCTCCATGGCCGGTGCTGATTGTGGTGCGTCGATCGTTTGCTTAGGCATCTCAACATTTGCTGTAAACTGAATAGGATTTGCTGTGATTGCCTGACTCAGACGGATTTCCATATCCTTTATGCTGTCAGACAGAACCTGCTGCTTTTCCATAATGTCCTTGAGGTTGTCATAAATCACATTTTTCTGGCTCTCAATAATGAAATCATTGCTCTCCTTGAGCTTATTCTCAAGATGCTCAAAAGTCTCCATAAGCTGTTCATTAGAGTTCATAATCGCATCAGCATTTTCCTTATTCCTGTTGATAACAACCTTTGCGATTCCCTTCTGTGCATTGATGATATCCTCAGTCGGAATCTTTGACTCCTTCTGCAGTATCTCAATCTTTCCCTCTATCTCATCAAAATACTTTCTAAGCATGAGGTAAGATGCCTTTTCCGACTTAAAAATACTGTCATACTGTTCCTCCCTCCTGTCCTCCTTTAGAGCACTCAGTGAGAAAAATCCGCTTATCACTCCCCACAGGCAAATCATAAAGATAACTGTGATTGCTGCAATGAGCATGTATTCCTTTGGATAATTAATTATCGCATAAAAATCCGCTAAAATAACAAGCGTGGAAATAAGAATTAGAAATATAACCTGTATTTTTGCCTTTTTTTGCTTTTTATCCTGCATATAATTCCCCTTCCCGGGGCCTGACGCTATCCGCGACAGCCGTACCGCGTGACGGCTGTGGATAATACAAGTCCCAGTACATTTATCTTAATGTATCTATTATAGCGTTTATTTGCTGTAATGTCGATTGTTTTTAATGATTTTTCAGACATTTTCCAAGTATCCATGTTTTCCGAATAGCGTACGTATATACCGATGTTAGTATTTTTTTTCATTACTCCCCGATAATTGTAAACCTTTATTGCAGTTTCGGTTGACAATCGACATCTTTTCATGTTAATGTGTTAACCGTACAAAAATTACTATGAAATTTACAAAAAGGAGATTTTATCATGAACCAGACAGAAACTATAGACTACAAGCATGGAACGACCTATGCCATAACGGTAACAGCGCTCATGACAGCTGTCACATGTATTCTTGCACCATTATCTATCCCGATTGGGCCGGTACCGATTTCACTGACAAACCTGGCCATATATATTTCATTATATCTGCTCGGATGGAAACGTGGAACTATAAGCTACCTCATTTACCTGCTTATCGGACTTGTCGGAATCCCTGTATTTTCAGGCTTCACCGGTGGCCCAGCTAAGCTTGCCGGCCCTACAGGCGGATACATCATCGGTTTATTGCCATGGCAATTATTGCAGGACTTGTAATCGATCATTTCCACCAGCTTGGCTCCAGCTCATTGGTATGATTGTCGGAACTATCATATGCTATGTGCTCGGTACAGCATGGTTCTGCTTTGAGGCAAAAAGCACAGTCAGCGGTGCGCTCTCAATATGTGTGTTCCCATTTATCCCGGGCGACCTGATAAAAATGATAATTGCCATGCTTATCGGACCGGCTATTAAAAAAAGACTTCGCTAAACATCAACTCCAAGCTTTCTAAGCTCCTGATACAGGCGCGCTACCGGAAGCCTACCACATTATTGTAATCACCATGTATTCCCTTAATGTGGATGGCAAAGCGTCCCTGTATCCCGTAGCTTCCTGCTTTATCCATCGGATCCCCGCTTGAAATATAGCGGTCAATTTCATCTTCCGTCAGTGTATACATGCTGACATCCGTCTTCTCATAAAAGCAGTGTTCTCCGGTTCTTCCGGCTTTGTCAATAAAACAAACGTTACCCCTGTATAGACACTGTTCGTTTTTCCCGAAAGCATCGAAAGCATACGCCTGGCATCTTCTTCGTCCTTCGGCTTTCCAAGAATCTGATTCTCATAAGCCACTACCGTATCCGCTCCGATTACAAGAATATCCTGCGGTGTCACAAGCTCTGCATGCTGTTCATTGTAGGTAAGCACACCTGACGCTACCTCCTCTGCCTTTTGACGGGATAGTTCCATGACAACCGCAGATGGCTCCTCCTCTGTGATTATCTCTTCTCCCTTTGCAGGACAGACAACAAACTCTGCCCCAATCTGCTCTAATAATTCCTTTCGGCGCGGTGATGCCGACGCCAATATTATCTGACTCATATTTGTTTTAACCTTTTCCTTCACTTTGGATTTTGGGACTGTTTCATCTGAAGAATACAATTCCCTATGACTGATTACACGTTTCCACTTGTATTATACAGCTTTCTCTTTCACCGATACTTTCACTGACATAATTCTATAAAATACAGCACAAAATACCAACGCAAAAACGACTCCAAACACATTCTGAATCACCCTGAGGCTGACTGCTCCCTTTAACCCATAGCTCTCTGCAGCTATAGCCAGAGCACCAAATGTATTAAAAACAGCCTGCCAGCCGTATTGTGCCGATAATCCCACGCCGATTCCACCTATGATTCCTATGTACGCATAGATTGATGGTGGAAGCAGAAAATATAATGCCGTGAAGCATATAACACCTGCGATATTACCGACAATCCTTTTTCTGACTCTGTACTGCATATCCTCCATAAACGGCAGGATGGCAGACATGGCTGCAATACCTGCCCACATTGCACGCGGCATATTGCAAAGCTGTGCAATACATAGAACTAACGGTACGCATAGTATCTGGCACAGCTGCCATTTTGTACGTGATGAAGAAAGGTCAAACTCCTCAATTACAGCTTTCATATTTCTTTTATAGTCTCTGTTTTTATGATTTCTGTAAAATACCAGGCATGTGATGGCAGCTCCTGCGGCCATCCCTGCTATTCGAAGCATATAGCTTTTTCCTGACACATCATATCCATATAACAATAAATAGCCAAGAACCAGTGTGGATTGATTAAACATAAATGGATTATGGCATCCGAACAGAATCAGCACTGCAAGAGCTGCAATGTTTATAAGCAGCGCCGGAAGCGGTGAAAGCTGATTCGCCAGATGTGGGCATACTGTCATAATTACAAAGAACAATGCCAAAAGCCATGTAGAGTGTCCTGTATGGATTCCCAGATCAGCGTTTCGAAATACCATAACGCATAATAAGACCACTACTCCCACAATGCTGTTATCCTTTCCCAATATGATGCTTGAGGCAGTAACAAAGGCAAAGCAAAAAACCATTGTCACAGCTATCTTCACCATATATACAAACGCATGGTATAGTTTTTCTTTCATTGTTTTACTATTTTTCAGCAGGCTTTTAGAGCCGGCCTGATTTAACTGCAGTTCCTGATAAAATGTCATGTAAATTCTCCTATCTTTTTATCTTATTATTTTATTATTGTAACTATCATGTTCTAAATAGCTACTCATTATAATTCTTTATTGGCAGTTCTACTACAAATCTGCATCCTCCGTATTCCCGGTTTTCAGCTTTGATTGTTCCACCGGCGATGTCTACAATTCTTTTCACAAGTGCCAGACCAAGGCCGTTTCCCTCGGCTTTATGGGAACCATCCACCTGATAAAACTTGTCAAATATTCTGGCTTTTGCATCATCCGCGATTCCCGGTCCCTCGTCTTCCAGAATAAACTGCACAGAATCATTTTCATGCCTTAGAAACATGGTGATTGTCCCATTTTGTGGACTAAACTTGATTGCATTATCCAAAAGATTCATCCAGATATGCATAAAAAGCCCTTCATTTCCAACATATCTGACCTCCTCCATCTCCACCTGAAAGCCAATTCCTTTTTCAGTCCATTTGTCTTCCAATGCAAGAAATGCCTGACGGATTTGTTCATCCAGACGATATTTGGTTTTTTTCATTGGAATATTCTGATTTTCCAGCCTTGATAACAATAAAATATTTCCAACAAGGCCTGAAAGCCTTTGAGTATTAAACAGGATTTTTTCTACATACCCCTCCTGCTCCTGTGACAGCTCATCTCCCTGGAGCAGCATCGTATAGCCTTCAATTGCATTGATTGGTGTCTTGAATTCATGGGAAACATTGGATACAAAATCCATTTGCAGCATCTCTGTTGCACGAAGCTCTTTTGTCATGACATTAAAGCTCTGATAGGATTCTCCAATCTCGGCTATGCGACTGTTTGTTTCCAGATGCTGTTCAAAATCTCCCTGGGAAACTGCTTTCATTGCTTTACTGAGCCTGGTAATCGGCTCCAGCAGCCTTGCATTGATAAATGATGTAATAAGTCCTGCTATCAATGTATTAAAAATCAAAAGCCAGCCAAGGCCCGGTATTTTCCCGGGCAAATCCAAAAAATGATTCAAAAACGCAAATAACAGGGCTGATATCAGCATAGAAAATGCAAGTGCCAGCCAGATTGCACCGGTCAGACATGAGCGGATACGCAATTCTTTTTTCTTTTTATACTCCATTATTTTTTCACCACCTTGTATCCCAGACCACGCATTGTTACAATTTCGAAATCCGGATTTTCCTTAAAACGCTCCCTGATTCTTCCTATATGTACCTCTATCGTATGTGGGTCTGCCTCCGTCTCATATCCCCATACCTCATCCATTAGCTGCTGCTTCGTAAATGTCCTGCCCGGTGAAGCTGCCAGCTTATATAAAAGCAGGAATTCTTTTTTTGGCAGGACAAGCGTTTCATCACCGGTCACAACTGTCATTGCATCATAATCAAACTCGGTTGAGCCAATCACAATTTTGTGTTCGTTCAGTATCTGTGCACGACGAAGCAGTGCTCCTACCCTCAAAACCATTTCATTGACATTTACGGGTTTTACCATATAGTCGTCACTTCCCGAAAGAAAGCCCTGACGCATATCATCGAAGCTGCTTTTTGCAGTAATCATAAGCACCGGTATCTGATATCCCGCCGAACGAAGCTCCGACACAAGTTCATATCCATCCATAACCGGCATCATTATATCGGAAATGATTAAATCAATATACTCTCTGTCCAATACCTCCAGTGCCTGTGCTCCATCCGACGCACTTTTGACCTGATATCCGCTCTTTTCAAGCACCTTTTGGAATAACAGACTTAATTCCTTATCATCTTCTACAATTAATATCTTAAACACGCTTTATATTCTCCTTTAATCAAAACAAATCCCTTGCCCATCCAAGCAGATGCTGTACCAGAAACACCTTTCTTTTATGTTTTTCTGTTAATTCAATCGGCTTTACATGATACGGATCATAATATGTTCCGTCGTCTAATACCTGTCTGGACACGCTCTCATACTCCATCATGCCATCTTCCAGCTGTTTATTAATCTCTTTACTGCGTATTACAAGCATCAGCTCTGTATCCAGATAAGTACTTCTCATGTCCATATTGAATGAGCCTATTACTGACAGATCATCGTCAATCAGAATACTTTTTCCATGATACGAATAACCGCCTTCATATTCCCAGATATCAATTCCTGTTTCTAAAATTCTGTTTCTGTTTTTGGCATAATCAGCAGCTCCAAATGGATTTCCGTTATTTGCAACAGAATTTGTCATAATAGAAAAGTCCGGAACCTTCTGTGCAATTTCCTCCCATGTATTATACATCATATCATTGCAAATAATATATGGTGTATGAATTTTTACGCGTTCCTTTGCATTTTTCATTAATTCTCCCAGCTGATACCATACCACCGGTTCCTTAGCTTGGGTGTGGATTGGGTTTGATAACAATGTAATCTTTTCTGTTTCAAAGGTTTCATCCGCATAATCTGTATCACAAATTTTTTCCTTATTAACTTCAAAATATTGCTGATACCCTTCCTGCAGCTCTAAAACTGCTTTCTTTACAGACTGTCTGTCAGCTAATTTTTTACTGTTATGAAAATACCGACAGTCCTCCTGTTCCCATATTGTTTCAAAATAATTCCAAAGCTGATTGACCGAATTATCTTTCTGTGGCTCATCGCAGACAACTAACACATCCCGGTCAAAATTTTTATGCCCCGGAAAATCACCCAAAAAATAATTATATGTGTTTCTTCCGCCAAGAATATATATTTTACCATCTGCAATCAGATATTTATCATGCATTCTTCCCATTGTCTTCCATGGCTTAAGCGGATTTGCTTTATTATACAGCTTAATCTCAACATTCTCATGCGAAGATAATCCATAAAAATATGGATTACCCTCCATATCAATCCAGCTCTCCATTCCATCTACCAATATGCGGACATGTACGCCTCTGTCTGCCGCATCATGCAGTGCTCCTAAAATCAATTTTCCGCTTTCGTCTGATTTAAATGCAAATGTAGAAAGGATTATTTCATCCTTTGCATTTTGGATTAATCTAACTCTTTCTAAAAGAGCCTGCGAATTTTTTTCAATGATTACTGCTCTTTCCGTATTCTCTCTCCCCGCCACACTCATAATATTTTGTGTTTCCTTTATAGTAGCATCAGACACCGCCGGCTGTTTTTTATATGTGATGCAGATTCCGATTAACTCATAAAAAGCCACACATAAAAAAAACTGCAGTATAGCCAAAATAATTTTACATATTTTATGCCTTTTCATTGTACATCACCTGATTCCTTGTATTTTATACTCATACAATACAATGTCAATCTCAATTTTACCTCAACAGAATTGATTTTATGCAAAAAAACAGGAAAAAGCAGCTGCCTGCAATTTCCTGTCCATAAAAACTCATATAAAATTATTTTACTGCGATTTACCTATTTTTCGTCGCTTCTACCGTCTTTCCGTTTACCTGATGTGCAAAGCTCCATGACTTCTTATAGATAATCCATATAATGTTTTTAAAGCACAATTACGGCAGCGTCAAGCCCGTCTACTTTTCCGTCAAATGCGCTATCTGTCAGCAGATTATATTTCTCGGCATACTCATTAAATTCCTTTACACTGCTGCCGCAATTGAAAAGCATTGCGATTGTCTCTTCGCCGTTTTTTCTGATCATAACAATCGTATCATCATCGTCATTTGTGATTGTCTCAATCATTTCGCCCTCTACGATGCATGCATGTGCTTTTCTAATCTGCATGAGCTTCTTATACCAATTATACATCTCCTTGTCCTGGTATTCCTCATCCCAGTACATGCCTCGTCTGCAGTCCGGATCATTTGCTCCCGGCATTGCATACTCATCACCATAGTAGACCATAGGCATTCCGGGCAGTAGCAGCTGAAAGGCTGCTGCGAGATGCTGCTTTTTCTTATTATCATGGCACAGATGTAAAAATCTTGCTGTATCGTGGCTGTCAATCAGGTTCCACATCAGCGGATAGCACTTTTTGTTTAAGCGCCCCTTCAGATATCCCAGATTCTGTACAAACTGGCTGACATTAATCTTTTCGTCTGCAAGCAGGTCTATCAGATTCAGGTAGAATGGATAATTCATGACAGTATCCCACTCATCTCCCTCGAGGAAGTCTCCTGCGTAGTGCCATATCTCACCAATTATCAGCATATCCTTCTTTACTGCCTTGATTGCTTTTCTGAAATTCTTCCAGAAGAAATGACTGATTTCATCTCCTACATCCAGTCTCCATCCGTCAATATCACATTCCTTAATCCAGTAGCAGGCAACATCCGTGATGTATTTTTCAACCTCAGGATTTTTCAAATTAAGCTTTGGCATTCCACCGTAATAACCGAAGCATTTGAAGTTTGGAATCTCTCCCCATTCACCCCTAGGTGGCAGCTCGTCGATAAAATACCAGTCGAGATATTTTGACTTTTCGCCCTTTTCAAGTATATCCTGAAATGCAAAAAATTCTCTTCCTGTGTGATTGTATACCGCATCCAGCACTACCTTCATGCCACGCTCGTGGGATTTTTGTACGAGCTCCTTTAAGTCCTCTGTTGTTCCAAATGATGGGTCAACCTGATAATAATCAATAGTATCATACTTATGGCATGAATTTGATTTAAAGATTGGTGTCAGATACACCACATCGATTCCCAGATCTTTAATATAATCCAGATGCTCTATGATTCCCCTGAGATTGCCATGCAAATCATCCATAGGCGTAATCGGCGCCTTATACCACAGCTCTTTGTCCACCGGCTGTGTTGTGGCAAAGCGCGACGGAAAAATCTGATACACTACCTTGTTGGCTGCCCACTGTGGCACCTCAAACATCTCTTCCTCTCTGAGATTCTGCGGGCAGTCAAACATTCTATCCCTGTTTGTGATGCACTCCTTATCGAACTCATAATTGCCGTAATATACCTTTTCACCCTGCATGTCCGTAAATTCAAAAAAGTATCTCAGACATATCAGATGCATCTGAAGCTGCGCCTCATAATAATCGTGAAACTGCGAGGTGGCTACCTTCTTCATAGGAAGTGTCATTCGCGTATCCTTGCGCTCGATTGGTATATACTTGTCCTCATAGTGAAGGATTACCTCCTTCATATCATCCTTTTTTACCTGCACGCGTATCACAAACAAATCCTTATCTATCGCATAGCAGAATCTTTTATCCATGTCATGAAAAATTGCTGAGTATTCCATAAAATGCCCCTTTACTTACGTATTTCGTTATTTTGTATTTTAACGCACTATCTCAAACAATTCTATCATTATATCCATGACATTTTTTCACTATTTCTACTTTATGTGTGATTTTAGCATAATAACATTTAATTTTTTTGACTTTATTCCCTAAAACGCTGTGTTCATTATATCACTGCACACTCAGATAGCTTGTCACACAGTAAAGTGTCTGTCCATTATATTCCACGCGTGACCAGCCAAACTCCTCATTGATTCCGGTCCTGGTGACTGTTTCCCCATTTTTTATCGTTGCGATGACTGTAGCATCCGGATTTGTGACACTTGGAAGTGCACGCAGATTAACCTCTATTTTTGCAGTGACAGTATCATTACACTCCTTGAACTTTGTCTTCAGTCCGTCTCCGCTGCCACTTCCGTCCTGCCCGGGAACTACATAGTTCATATCTGTTGTGAGGTAGTTTGAAATGGCATAATATGTCTGTCCATTATATTCGACACGTGACCATCCACTGTCACTGACGCCTGTTCTTGTTGCTGTATCACCGTTATTCAGCGTTACCTTAATTGTGCTGTCATTGCCCTGACTTGGAATATCCCTCAGATTGACGCTCTCCTTGGCAGTTACGGTCTCATTTACATCCGAAAACTTCATATTTGCTTCCGGGTCAACTGTTGCATTGTCAGCCGCATCACCATTTTTTGCAGACTCTGTCTCATCAAACCCAAAGTATGCCACATTCAAATCTACCGGCTTATCAATTCCTGACACCTTTCCCTTATTGGTATACTGCCACATGGCATGTGTGCCCTCATATGATGACTTCGGTGTTTCCGGGTAAGCTGTATCCGGATATTGTGACACCCATATTTTGTACCTGCTCTCAAGTGTTTTAGTATCCCACTGGCTGTTTTCCGACAACTCATTCATGGCAGCGTAAAACATAGGCGTGTATCCTTTTTTATATATTTCCTGCAAAAATGCCTCAGCTACTTTGGTACGGGCCTCTGATGACATGCCATACTGTCTGCTTGCTGAGTCTGTGAAGCCCTCGCAGTCAAATGCCACCGGATATGTAATCTGATATTTTGAGATGTAGTCTGCAACCCAGTCTGCCTCTTCAATGGCTTCTGTTTCATTTACTGCTGATGAGAAAAAATATACTCCAACCTTTATGCCATTTTTCTGTGCCTCCTGCATGTTGTATCTGGCATTTGTATCAACACACATCTCGCCTGTTTTCTGGGTTCTGTAGCCCACACGTATCATTGCAAAATCAATTCCGCCTGCGGCAACCTTGTCCCACTTTATGGTGCCCTGATATTTAGATACATCAATTCCGAAGGTCAGATTACTGTTTTCCGCAACAGAGCTTGCAGACAGTATCTGTGTCTCATCCGCAGAAGCTCCATCATCAGATGTCGCACTCATTGAGCCTGCATTGCCTCCCGTATGCTGCGGGTCTTCCTTATCTGAACTATCCTCTGTGGCTGTTTCCGTCATCTGTGACGAGCCTTTAGCCTCGTTTTTGCTGACTTAATCACAAAAAATGTGGCAACTGCAGCCAGTGCAGCTACTATCGCAACAATTATAAATATTGCTATTATCTTTCTTTTATCGTTCATAGATTTTCCTCTTCATTATTTATATATGTCACCATGTACAGGCAATCTGCTTTTATGCAACAAAATATATCATATAATCCTGTAATTTTCAAATATTTGTCTTTTTTTCAGAAAATATTAAAAATCCGCTATACTCACCTATCGTATAGCGGATTAATATAACACTATTTAATTTTCAGTCTTTTCACCGTTTTTGTCCGTATCCGCATTTACAACGAGATTTACTCCATCAAGTCCGGTTACATTTACGTTGCGATTTACCTTTGCGTCATATGAATCAGCGTTGATAATCTCAGATAAATCAATACCTGTTGCCTCTTTCATACTCTCAAATACCTTTGCCATTACAACCGGTACATTTCCGGCAACCTTGCCTACACCATTTTCGCCATCACCGCCACCGATAATAGTAATCTTGTCGATTTGTCCAAGTGGCTCTGCAACCTTGGCTGCGATATCAGGCAGCACCTTAATCATCATCTCTGCAACGGCTGCCTTATTGTACTTGGCATATGCCTCTGCCTTTTTCTCCATAGCCTCAGCCTCTGCAATACCCTTTGCCTGGATAGCTGATGCTTCTGCCTCTCCGACTGCACGGATACCGGCAGCTTCCTGCTCCTTGGCATATCTCATGGCTTCTGCCTCTGCTTTCTGTGCCTCCGCCTGACGCTGTGCCTCGAACTGTCTTGCCTCTGCTTCCTTCTGACGCTGGTAGAGCTGTGCCTCTGCCTGCTGCTGTGCTGCGTATTTATTGGCTTCAGCCTTTTTCTTGACCTCTGCCTCAAGAGACTGCTCTGTTACTGCAACCTCTTTCTGCTTTAACTCAATCTCTCGCTCCTGCTTTGCGATATCAGCGTTTGCTGTGGCAACCTCAATGGTCTTACGCTGCTCCTCCTTCTGGATGTCGTAAGCCGCATCCGCCATAGCCTTCTTTGTATCAGCCTCCATCTGAAGCTCTGATTTCTTGATAGCGAGCTCATTCTGTTTCTTGGCAATCTCTGTCTGTGCTGCAACCGCTGCATCATTTGACTCTTTATCAGCCGAAGCCTGAGCTACCTTGATGTCTCTCTCACTCTCTGCCCTTGCGATGGCGGCGGCCTTTTTAATCTTTACGATATTGTCGATACCAAGATTCTCTATTACCTCGTTGCCATCCACAAAATTCTGCACATTAAAGCTGATGATATCAAGTCCCATTGCCGCAAGATCAGGCTCTGCATTCTCTTTTACCAGATTGGCAAACTTCTGACGGTCTGAGACCATCTCTTCAAGCTTCATTTTCCAACAATCTCACGTACATTACCCTCGAGAACCTCTCTGGCAACACCAGCGATATACTCTGTGTTTTTGTTAAGGAAATTCTCAGCCGCAAGGCGTAGCTTTTCAGGATTATTACTGATCTTTACGTTTACCGTAGCATCGACGTTGATATTGATATAATCTGCTGTCGGTACTGCATTGCTCGTCTTTACATCGATAGGTATCAGTCTGAGATTCAGCTTATCAAGACGCTCAAAAAACGGAATACGTATGCTCGCCTTTCCAATAACTACCTTTGACTTTTTCTTCACACCTGAAATGATATACGCCATATCAGGCGGTGCCTTCACGTATCCGATTGCCATAAACAACAGGATAACAAGAACAACAACTGCAACAATAATTCCAATGATACTAATGTCCTGCATAACTTTCTCCTCTCTTTAGTATGCTTTTTATTAATAATTTAACAATATCATTTTATTATAAATATATTGTTTTGTCACCCTAAATATTAAAAAAATAATATACCCAAAAATGAAATTTTAAATTCCACCACCACATTTGGTGGTGGAATTTACTCCCGCACAGTAAAGGTTTACTCTTTCATATAAAAATGGTAAGGTTATCTTTCTTTCTGACAGCAGTAGAAAGAAGG
>ENA-OQCN01000825-OQCN01000825.1-human-gut-metagenome-genome-assembly--contig:-NODE-825-length-16313-cov-4.513654_pt1 | contig 16313 bp, 23 predicted proteins | sample MGYA00242497_ERZ504576 | MGnify/ENA primary metagenome ERZ504576 (study PRJEB26092, sample SAMD00036296) | human gut metagenome | host: Homo sapiens | study: EMG produced TPA metagenomics assembly of... | reverse complement strand
TTTTCCATTTCAATGCGGTATTCCGCGGCGGTACGGGTGCGCACCGTATCCATGTGGGCCACAAGCATACACGTCCGTCCTTGATGCCGCCCAGGGCGACGGTGGTGTTGCCTATATCAATGGCTAAGATCATATTTTACCTTTCCTGCAAAACCTCTCAGGCGCTTTGCTCCGGCTCCCCTGCCAGAGGAGCCGGGTGGCTTGCCTCTCCCGGCAGGAGCGGCGGCAAAGACGCAGACCTTGACGGAGAGGTTTTATTCTAAGTCAAGCTATTTTACCGCATTTTTGCGCTGGATACAAGACCCAACCGAAAGATTTTGTTGTGCTGGCGGTGATTTTGGATTATACTAAAGAGGCAAACCCGCAAAACAGGAGGTTTTTTGGATGGATCTGCAGGGCAAATGCGTCCTTTTGGGCGTTACCGGCGGTATTGCCGCCTATAAAATGGCAAATGTGGCCAGCGCACTCAAAAAGCTGGGGGCGGACGTGGAGGTCATTATGACCGAGAACGCCACCCATTTCATCACCCCTCTCGTCTTTGAAACGCTGACCGGCCACAAGTGCATGGTGGACACCTTCGACCGCGATTTCAAGTTCGAGGTCACCCACATCTCGCTGGCCAAAAAGGCGGATGTCGTTCTGGTGGCACCGGCCACGGCCAACGTCATTGCCAAAATGGCCCACGGCATCGCCGATGATATGCTCACCACCGTGGTGCTTGCGGCCAGGTGCCCCAAGCTGGTCAGCCCGGCCATGAACACCGGGATGCTGGAAAACCCCATCACGCAGGACAACCTCAGAACGCTGGAGCACTACGGCTTCACGGTCATCCCCTCTGAGAGCGGGGTGCTGGCCTGCAAGGATGTGGGCAGCGGCCGCCTGCCCAAGGAAGATGTGCTCATCGAGTACATCCTGCACACCATCGCCCGGCCCAAGGATCTGGCCGGTGTCCGCATCGCTGTGACCGCCGGGCCCACGCAGGAGCCGCTGGACCCCGTGCGCTACCTGACCAACCACTCTACCGGCAAGATGGGCTATGCCATCGCCCGGGCCGCCGCCATGCGGGGAGCGGAGGTCACCCTCATCCACGGCCACACCGACCTGCCGCCGGTCCACTTCACCACCGATGTTCCCATTACCACGGCGCAGGATATGTACGATGCCGTGACCAGCCGCTTTGAGGAGATGGACGTGCTGGTGATGGCTGCCGCTGTGGCCGACTACCGCCCCGTGACGGTGGCAAGTGACAAGATCAAGAAAAAGGACGGCGACCTCTCCATCCCTGTGGAACGCACCGCCGACATTCTGGGTACCATTGGCCCGAAAAAGACCCACCAGTTCCTCTGCGGTTTTTCCATGGAGACCCGGGATATGGTGGAAAACTCCACGGCCAAGCTGACCCGGAAGAATCTGGACATGGTGGTGGCCAACAACCTGAAGGTCGCCGGAGCCGGTTTTGGGGTGGACACCAACGTGGTCACCTTCATCACCCCCGACGGCACCCGGGAGCTGCCCCTGATGAGCAAGGCCGATGTGCCGATGCCATTCTGGATGAGATTTTGAAGCGCAGAGGTTTATAAAAACTTTTATCCCTCTCCGTCAACCCGGCGGAGAGGGTTGTTTTTGTAAGAGAAACGTTCACTTTACCCTGCTTTTACAAAAACATTTTTCAAAATCCGGGCAAATCACTTTCCAAAAGTGCAATTTTGATGTATTCTATTCCTATCCGCTGCTCAGGTCCACTGTCCGCGGAGGAACCACAAACGAAAGAGGGGTGCGCACAGATATGCTGAAATATCTGTCAAAACGCATCGGGCGTTCCATCCTGACGCTGTTCGTCATTGTAACGCTCGTGTTCTGCCTGCTGCGGCTGATGCCGGTGGAAGGCTACTTTGCAAACTACGAAAAAATGACCGAGGCTCAGATCCAGGCGGGCCTGCAGTCCATGGGCCTGCTGGACCCGCTGCCGGTGCAGATCGGCCGCTTCTGGTGGAATGCCCTCCACGGCGACCTGGGCGTGAGCCATATTTATAAGGTAAACGCCTCGGTCACCGGCATCCTGGCCAAAAAGCTGCCCATCTCCATCCAGATGGGCGTGTTCGCCATGCTGCTGAGCCTGGTCATCGGCATTCCCATGGGCCTGCTGATGGGCCGGTTCAAGAACCGCTGGCCGGATAAGATCGGCACTGCCATCATCGTGCTCATTCAGGCCGTGCCTGCCGCCGTGTATTACCTTTATATTCAGATGTACGGCACCACTGCCCTGGGCGTGGGCCTGCTGTTTGATGCCTCCGACTGGCGGTACTGGGTGCTGCCGGTCTGCTCCATGAGTCTGGGCAACGTGGCATTCTACGCCATGTGCTGCGCCGCTACATGGTGGACGAGAGCAACAAGGATTACGTCCGGCTGGCGCTGGCCAAGGGCGTGAGCGAGAGCAACATCGCCCTGCGCCACATCTTCCGCAATGCCATGGTGCCGCTGGTGCAGTATATTCCCTCTGCCTTCCTGAACACTGTGGTCGGCTCCATCTACATCGAGAGCCTGTATTCCATCCCCGGCATGGGCGGCCTGCTGGTCACCTGCGTCCAGCGCCACGACAACACCATGGTGCAGGGCATCGTGCTGCTGTACGCCTGCGTGGGCATCATCGGCCTGATCCTGGGCGATCTGCTCATGGTGCTCATCGATCCCCGCATCAGCTTTGGCAAGAAAGAAGGTGGCCGATAATGCTGTTCCACATGAAAGATCACAAGGCAGCTGTTCTGGAAAACGACCTGAACAAGCTGCAGAAGGACGGCCCCGCCGCTTGGGCCGACCTGCCCGAGGACGAGCTGTTCACCCCCGCCGGGTTCAGCGAGGAGCGTGCCGAGGCCACCTCCTACTCCAATTACAGCTATTGGGGCAGCACCTTCCGTGCTTTCTTCAAGAATAAGATCGCCGTGGCTCTGCTCATTGCACTGGTGTTCGTGGTGGGCTTTGCCTTTTTGCAGCCCTATCTGCCCGGTCAGGCAGATCCCAACCTCTGCCAGGTAGACTCTACCACCGGCATCCAGTTCCGCAACATCGCCCCCGGGGAAGAGGGCTTTATCTGGGGTTCCAACGCCATCGGCCAGGACCTGTGGGCCCGCATCTGGGCCGGTGCACGCACCAGTCTGACCATCGCCTTCTTCGTGGCCCTCATCGAGGCCGTGGTGGGCATCACGGTGGGCGTGCTCTGGGGCTATGTCCGCCAGCTCGATTTCTTCTTCACCGAGCTGTACAACATCTGTGATAACATCCCCTCCACCATCATCCTGATCCTGATCTCCTATGTCGCGTCTCCCAGCATCCAGACCCTGATCCTGGGCATGTCCATCACGGGCTGGATCGCCATGGCGCGCTTTATCCGCAACCAGATCCTGATCATCCGCGACCGTGATTACAATGTGGCTTCCCGCTGCATTGGCACCCCCATCCGCCGCATCGTGCTGCGCAACCTGCTGCCCTATCTGGTATCGGTCATCATGCTGCGCATGGCCCTGACCATCCCCGCCGCCATCGGCAGCGAGGTGTTCATCACCTATATCGGCCTGGGCCTTTCTGTGGAAACGCCCTCTCTGGGCAACCTGATCAACGACGGCCGCAAGGTGATGATGCAGGCGGGCCTGCGGTACCAGCTGCTCTACCCCACCATCATCCTGAGCTTTGTCACCATTGCGTTCTACCTCATCGGCAACGCCTTCTCGGACGCTGCTGACCCGAAGAACCACCTGCAGTAAGGAGGGACAGAAGATGGAAAAAATCAGCTCATCCTTCTGTAAAGGACCTCAACATCAAATTCAACCTGCGCGGCAAGGTGCTGCATGCCATCCGCGGCATCGACCTGGACATCTACCACGCGAAGTCCTTGCCATCGTGGGCGAATCCGGCTCCGGCAAGAGCGTGTTCACCAAGAGCTTCATGGGCCTGCTGGATGCCAACGGCTCCATCACCTCGGGCACCATTGATTATTACAGTGCCGATGACGGCAAGCCCATCCGCCTTTCCGACCTGAAAAAGGAGAAGGACTGGCTGAAGGTCCGGGGCCATGAGATCGCCATGATTATGCAGGACCCCATGACCAGCCTGAACCCCCTGAAGACCATCGGCGACCAGATCATGGAAGCCGTGGAGCTGCACCAGCATCTCAAGGGCAAGGCCGCCCGGGAAAAGACCCTTGAGTACCTGCGGGACGTGGGCATTGCCGACCCCGAGGTGCGCTTTGCGCAGTATCCCCACGAGTTTTCGGGCGGTATGCGCCAGCGCGTCGTCATTGCCATTGCGGTGGCCTGCAACCCGCAGATCCTGATCTGCGACGAGCCCACCACCGCACTGGATGTGACCATTCAGGCCCAGATCCTGCAGCTGCTCAAGGAGATGCAGGTCAAGTACAACCTGACCATCGTCCTCATCACCCACGATCTGGGCGTGGTGGCCAACATCGCCGACCGGGTGGCCGTCATGTACGCAGGTGACATCGTGGAGATCGGCACCTCCGATGAGATCTACTACGACCCCCGCCACCCCTACACCTGGGCGCTGCTGTCCAGTATGCCCCAGATGGGCATCAAGGGCGAGGATCTGTTCAACATTCAGGGTACACCCCCGAATCTGTTCACCGAGATCCACGGCGATGCCTTTGCGCCCCGCAACCCCCAGGCGCTGAAGATCGACTTTGTCAAGCGCCCGCCCTACTTTACGGTCAGCCCCACCCACAAGGCCAAGACCTGGCTGCTGGACCCCCGGGCCCCCAAGGTGGAACCGCCTGCTGCCGTCAAACTGTTGAAAGAGGAGGGGATGCAGGATGCCTGAAAATCGTGACATTCGCGTTTGCGAGACAGCGAACACCCCAGTGGAGTGTTCGAGCGAAAGAACGGTCTTGCATCAGCAAGATGGAGAGGCTTCGCCCCGGCAGGTCCTGCTTGAGGTCAAGGACCTCGAGGTGACCTACGGCTCCGGCCGCAAGGCTTCAAGGCCGTGAACCGTGCCAACTTTGAAATTTACAAGGGTGAGACCTTTGGTCTAGTGGGCGAATCCGGCTCCGGCAAAACCACCATCGGCCGCGCATCATGCGCATCCTGCCCACCTCGGGCGGCGAGATCCTGTACAAGGGCCAGAAGATCAACGGCAAGATCTCCCGCCAGCTGGACCAGCAGGTCATCAAGGAGATCCAGATGATCTTCCAGGACCCGCAGTCCTCCTTGAACGAGCGCGCCAAGGTCAGCTACATCGTGGGCGAGGGCCTGCAGAATGTCCGGCCCGACCTGACCGCCGCCCAGCGGGAGGAGAAGGTCCGGCAGGCACTGCTGGATGTGGGCCTGCTGCCTGAATTCGCTTCCCGTTTCCCGCATGAGTTCTCCGGCGGCCAGCGCCAGCGCATCGGCATTGCCCGCGCCTGATCGTGGAGCCTGAGTTCATCATTGCCGACGAGCCCATCTCGCTCTGGATATGTCCATCCGCGCCAGGTGCTCAACCTGCTGCGCCATCTGCAGAAGGAGCGCGGCATCACCTACCTGTTCATCGCCCACGACCTCTCGGTCATGCGGTACATTTCGGACCGCATCGCCGTCATCCACAAGGGCGATATCGTGGAGCTGGCCGATGCGGAGGAGCTGGTGACCCATGCCATCCACCCCTACACCCGCAGCCTGCTCTCCGCCATCCCCATGCCCAACCCCAGGCTGGAGCGGAAGAAAAAGCTGCTGGTCTACGACCCCGCCATGCACGATTACACGCAGGAGGCTCCCCAGTGGCGGGAGCTGCGCCCCAGCCACTGGGTGCTCTGCAGCGAGCAGGAGGCCAAAGACTGGCTGGCTGAAATGTAAACTTTCTCTTGCGTTTTTTGACAAAGTTCGCCCTTTGTTTCTTGACATTTCCACCCTGCTCTACTACAATAGCTCTTGTACGTATTGTGTTGTTTTTAACAAACGGACGAAATTTAAGACCCCATTGAATCTGGCTGCCCCGGCTGCGGGTGCAGTGACTGCTCAAAGGACAAAGGACAATTTATGACAACATCCAACACCCCGATCTATGCTTCCCAGGCACGTCCCTGGCTGAAATTCTACGATCAGAAGTACATTGACCAGACCATGCCCGCCTGCACGGCGTTTGAGCTCGTCTGCCGGCAGAACAAGAACCGGCTGGGCGAGACCGCACTGGAATACTATGGCCGCAAGTTCACCTACGCTGATTTTATCGTCAACGTCAAAAAGACGGCAGCAGCCTGCGGGCCGCGGGCCTGAAAAAGGGCGATATCGCCACGGTGGTCAGCGTGATGACCCCGGAGATCATCTTTGCGTTCTATGCCGCCGACATGATCGGCGCGACTCTGAACCTGGTGGATCCCCGTTACAGTGTGGAGGGCATCCGCGAGTACATTGAAGAGGTGGATTCCCACCTGCTGATCTGCCTGAATGTGGTATATGAGCGCTGCCATCAGGCTGCCAAGCGCACCCATGTGGAACATGTGGTGGTGCTCTCCCCGGCCGATTCCCTGCCGCTGCCTCTGGCGCTGGGTTACAAGGTCCAGAATCTCGACAAGAACAAGTATCACTCCAATGTCATCCACTGGAAGCAGTTCCTTGCTGCCGGGAAGGACGAGAGCATTGCCGCGGAGCCCTATGACCCGGAGCACGCCTGTGTGGTGGTGCATACCGGCGGCACCACCGGCTCTCCCAAGGGCGTGATGCTGACCGATAACAACTTCAACGGCATTGCCATGCAGTTCTCTGCCTGCGACACGCTGTTTTCCAAGGGTCAGTCCCTGCTGAACATCATGCCCCCCTTCATTGCCTACGGCTTTGCCTGCGGCGTACATCTGCCGCTGACGCTGGGCATCAAGGTGGTCATCGTCCCCAACCTCGACCCCAATAAGCTGGGCAGCGTGATCTGGAAGTACAAGCCCGAACACATGTTCGGCGTGCCCTCCCACTACCAGCAGCTGGCTGTTGACCCCAAGCTGCAGAACAAGGATCTCTCCTTCATCCGCAACTATGCCGCGGGCGGCGATGCCATTGCCCGGGGTGCCGAACAGACGGTCAACGACTTCCTGGCCGCTCACAATGTGGAATTCCCCATCGCCAAGGGCTACGGCATGACCGAGGCATCCTCTGCTGCCACCGCTGCTGCCGGACAGAACAACAAACCCGGCAGCGTGGGCCTGCCGCTGGTCAACACGCTGGTGTCCGCCTTTGAGCCGGGCACCGACACGGAGCTGCCCATCGGCCAGCGGGGCGAGCTGTGCATCTCCGGCCCCGGCGTTATGAAGGCTACTACAACAAGCCTGCCGAGACCGCCGCCATCCTGCGCACCCATGCAGATGGCCGGGTCTGGGTGCATACCGGTGACATCGGCTATCTGGACGAGGACGGCTTTGTCTATCTGGACAGCCGGATCAAGCGGCTCATCATCCGTCACGATGGCTTCAAGGTGTTCCCCTCCATGATCGAAAATGTGGTCAGCCAGCATCCCGCCGTGCATCAGTGCTCTGTGGTGGGCTGCGTTGACAAGGACCATGTGCAGGGCCGCCTGCCTTTTGTCTATCTGGTGCTTGACCCTGCGGTTCCCGCCGCCAAGCGCAAGCAGATCATCAAGGAGCTGCGCCAGCTCTGCATTGAGGAGCTGCCCGAATATGTCCAGCCCGTGGGGTACAAGATCATCCCCGAAATGCCCCTGACACTGGCCGCTAAATTTGATTATCGCAAGCTGGAAGAAGAGATTACTCCCCGCGATTATTAAGCAGAATAATACACATTGGAAAGGATTCGTGACGACACCATGAAAAAGAAACTGATTGGCCTGGCCCTTTCGGCCGCCATGCTGTTCTCTGTCCTGAGCGTTCCGGCCTTTGCAGCCGTCCCGGAAGAGAGCGCAGACCCCGCTCCGGCCACTGAACAGACCACCGCAGAGGAGGAGAACTGTTTCTTCACCTCCAGCAGCACCGAAGAAGAGAAGGAGCCCAACTCCATCACCTATGTTGCCCTGGGCGACAGCATCTGCGCCGGCATCGGCCTGACTACCGTTCAATATGCACATAACTTGATGGGCGTGGACGTTTCCTCCAACTTCAAGGGTTACCCCGAGACCTGCTATGTGGGTCAGGTAGGCAAAAGCCTGAACCTCGACCGGGATCATGCCATCAACCTTGGCCTGCCCGGCGTGATGAGCAAGGATATGGTGGAGCTGGTCAAGACCGGCACCATGGCCGAGATGAACACCCTCTCCGGCTGCCAGTACAATTACCCCGAGTTTGTAGATTACATCAAAAGTGCCGATGTTATCTCCATCCAGCTGGGCTCCAATGATGCTTTTGTGCCCACCGTGGTCTCTTTTGGTGAGGCCACTAACTGGAAAAGTGAGGACCTGGCTTCCATCGTGCTCAGCGGCAACCTGCGCGGCAGCAGCAAGGAAACCGAGGACGCACTGAACGAGAGCCTGAAAAAGCTCAGCCTGACCCGCAGCGAGAAAGATGCCGTCTGGAACCTGTTCTTCTCCGGCATGAACAAGATCTGCGAGAACGCTTATCCCGAAAGCAGCAGCAACCTGCGCCAGATCGTGGCAGCCGTCAAGGAGCTGAACCCTGATGCCCAGATCCTGATCATCGGTGCCACCAACTGTGCCCTGCTGCCCAGCTGGAGCAACTACTTCAGCAAGCTGAACAACTACGAAAAGCAGCTGGCCGATGTTTACGGTGCCACCTACGTTTCCATCCCCTTTGCTCAGACTGAGCTGGATGGCCACCCCACCGTCTCCGGCCACAAGTACATCGCCGACAAGATCGTCAAGGCAATCGAGGCCCAGCAGTAAAATAAAAGAGGGACAACCCTCTCAGTCAAAGCCTGCGGCTTTGCCAGCTCCCCCGAAAGGGGGAGCTTTTTTGATGCCGTAAAGTACAGCACCAAACCTCTCCCTCGGGAGAGGTGGCATTGCGAAGCAATGACGGAGAGGGTCGTCCCTCTCGATGAAAAAAATATTACTTTTCGTAGCTCTGAGACAGCTCGTTCTTGGGGTCACGGTCCATCAGGGAGCGTACCGCCTCGGCGGCGCTCATGCCCTTGTTCACAACGGCGTTCACGGTCTGGACAATGGGCATTTCCACCTGATACTTGGCGGCAAGCTCCAGCGCGGCAGGCAGGGCGTTCATGCCTCAACCACCATGCCCACCTCCTTCACGGCCTGCTCCGGGGTCTCACCCTTGCCGATGAGGATGCCGGCCCGGTTGTTGCGGCTGTGCATACTGGTGGCGGTCACGATCAGGTCACCAATACCGGCCAGACCGGCAAAGGTGTGGACATTGCAGCCCATGGCCACGCCCAGCCGGGCAAGCTCGGCAATGCCGCGGGTGATGAGGGCGGCACGGGCATTGTCGCCATAGCCCAGGCCGGTGGAGATGCCCACGCCCAACGCAATGACGTTCTTCATGGCACCGCTGAGTTCCACGCCCTTGATGTCCTCATTGGTGTACACACGCATGACGTTGTTGGTGAACACCGTCTGCACGAATCTGGCCGCTTCCATATCCTTGCTGGCCGAAACGATGGTGGTGGGCAGGTCGATCGCCACCTCCTCGGCGTGGGTGGGGCCGCTCAGGGCCACCAGACGCACCCCCTTGGGGCCGCCCTCTTTGCCCAGCTCATCGGCCAGGATCTCCGTCATGGTGAACAGGGTATCCTTTTCAATGCCCTTGGCAACGTCCACAATGATCTGACCGTCCGGCACAAAGGGCCGGGCCTTGGCTGCGGTAGAGCGCACGAACACCGACGGCACCGCGAACAGCAGGATCTCCTTGTCCGTGCACACCTCTTCCACGCTCTTGGTGAACTTCATCTCTGCCGGAATGGTCATGCCGGGCAGATTGGGGTGGACCCGGGTGGTGGAAAGGTTGTCGATCTCCTGTTCCAGCGCCGACCACACGGTCACGTCATTGCCGCTCACCGTCAGCATCCGCGCCAGAGCCATGCCCCAGGTGCCTGCACCCAGAATACCAATTTTATGCTTCATTGTGTTTTGTCCTCCGTATGCGCCGGGCTGCTTGTGTGCCCGGCCTGTTCCCCGCGCTTCCTGCACGGGGCCTGTCTGATTCCATTTTACACGAAACATCGTACCGCGTCAACTCCTTGCCAGTCTGCACAAAGTTAATCGGTGTTTTCTTTTGTTTTTGGCCAGAGTGAAGGATTTTCGCCAATGGATTGCACTTGTCTCCATTTCATGCTATAGTATTTTGGTAGGAATTGTAGGATATGCTCTTGACCTGAGCCATAGTTTAAGGTGTATCCCAAAGATATTCCACCGTTTTTTTGTCAATAAGGAAGAAAAACATGTTTGAAGCACTTCTTGCCAACCGCACGGTCAGCGTGCTGTGGGAGGCCCTGCCCCGCATCCTGACGGCAGGCCTGACCATGACCATTCCCCTGACCCTGATCTCCTTCAGCCTTGCCATGGTCATTGCAGTGGCTGTTGCGCTGGTGCAGTACGCCAATGTTCCGGTGCTGCGCCAGATCGCCCGGTTTTACATCTGGGTCATCCGGGGCACGCCGCTGCTGGTGCAGCTGTTCATCATCTTCTACGGCCTGCCCAGCCTGGGCATCATGCTGGATGCTTTTCCGGCAGCCGTCATCGCCTTTGCCTTCAACGAGGGTGCCTACTGCGCCGAGACCATGCGCGGCGCGCTGGAAAGCGTGCCCCAGGGCCAGCTGGAGGCCGGTTCCTGCGTGGGCATGACCTGGTGGCAGATCATGCGCCGCATCGTTCTGCCGCAGGCCCTGCGCACTGCCGTGCCCTCCTGTCCAACTCCCTCATCAGCATGATCAAGGACACCTCTCTGGCCTCCAACATCACGGTGGCAGAGTTGTTCATGGCAGGCCAGCGTGTGGCAGCCCGCACCTACATTTTCCTGCCCATCTACTGCGAGGTGGCTGTGGTCTACCTGCTGTTCTGCACCATCATCACCAAGCTGCAGGCGCTGGTGGAGCGGCAGCTGAACGCGCACGGTTTCCAGTGAGAAAGGGGTGGACGGTATGGCCATGTTAGAGATCAAAGACATCCACAAAACATTTTACACCTACGATGACAAGCCCCGCTTCCACATCGGGCCTTTCCCGCGCGGCAATGCCCGCCGGGTATGCAGCGCACTGCACGTCCTGAACGGCGTGGACCTGAGTGTGGAAAAGGGAGACGTTGTTGCCATTCTGGGCCCTTCCGGCTCCGGCAAGACCACCCTGCTGCGCTGCCTGAACTTTCTGGAGACCGCTGACAGCGGCACTCTAGTGTTCGACGGCGAATCCTTCGATCTTGGCAGGATCTCCCGGGCCGACATTGCCCGCCTGCGCAAAAAAACGGCCTTTGTGTTCCAGAACTACAACCTGTTCCGGAACAAGACCGCCCTGCAGAATGTGACCGAGGGCCTGATCGTTGCCCGCAGGATGCCAAAGGAGCAGGCAGACGAGATCGGCAGACGGATGCTGGAAAAGGTCGGTCTGGCCGACCGGGCCGACTACTATCCCCGCCAGCTTTCCGGCGGACAGCAGCAGCGCGTTGCCATTGCCCGCGCCCTCGCCACCGACCCGGAGATCATTTACTTTGACGAGCCCACCAGTGCCCTTGACCCGGAGCTGACCGGCGAGGTGCTCTCTGTCATGCGGAAGCTGGCCGAAGAGGGCATGACCATGCTGGTGGTCACCCACGAGATGGGCTTTGCCCGCAACGTCTCCTCCAAGACCGTGTTCATGGAGAACGGCGTGGTGGTGGAGCAGGCCCCTTCCCACGAATTCTTTGCCCACCCCCGCGAGGAGCGGACCCGGGAGTCCTGCGGAAGATCGAGCACACAGCATAATGGATGGACGGCGGGAGTTTCCTAAGCAAATGTTCCGCTGGGGTGGGACCTGTTGCCGCAGGCAATAGGGCGGGCGATGGAATGGCCCGAAGCATTTGCGTGGAAAGCTCCCCGTCGTCCTCTTAATACAGCTTTTTTATGAAAGGATCTTAACTATGAAGCGCAGAACTTTTATTTCGATGATGAGTATCATGGCCGCTGCCGGCGTTCTGACCCTGTCCGGCTGCTCCAACAGCAGCACCTCCACCGCCGCAAGCGCCGGTGCATCCTCTGCTGCCGGTTCCGCTGCTGACCAGCTGACTGCCATTCAGGCCAGTGGCAAGCTGATCGTGGCACTGGAGGGCGCATGGCAGCCCTGGAGCTACCATGACGAGAGCGACACTCTGGTGGGCTATGATGTGGAGGTCTCCCGCGCCATCGCCGAAAAGCTGGGCGTGGAGCCGGAGTATGTGGAGAGCGATTGGGACAGCCTGTTCGCCGGTCTGGACGCTGGACGCTTTGACATGGTCTGCAACGGCGTGGAGGTCACCGACGAGCGCGCCCTGACTTATGATTTCACCACCCCCTACGGTTACATCCACACCGCTCTGGCCGTCCGCAAGGACAACGACGAGATCAAGACCTTTGAGGACCTGAAGGGCAAGACCACTGCCAACAGCCTGGCTTCCACCTACATGGAGCTGGCTGAGAGCTACGGTGCCACCGTGCAGGGCATCGACACCCTGGAGGAGACCATCCAGCTGCTGGCTGCCGGACGCATTGACGCGACCCTGAATGCGGATGTCTCCTTCTACGATTACCTGAACGTCCATCCGGATGCCGACTTCAAGATCGTGGCCCAGACTGAGGATGCCTCCCACGTTGCCATCCCCCTGCGCAAGGGCGACAACAGCGCCACCCTGCTGGAAGCCGTCAACAACGCCATCGATGAGCTGCGCGCCGACGGCACCCTGAAGGAGCTAGGCGAGAAGTACTTCGGTCAGGATATCTCCTCTGAGAACTGAGCTTTCCCCGAATACGCCAGGAGGCGGCTGCATCGGCAGCCGCCCTCCTTTTGTTATGCGTGAAAATAATCATAGATGGTCTGTGCCAGCTGGGGGCCAACGCCGGGGGTATTTTCCAGCTGGTCGGGGGTGGCCTCCCGCACAGCACCCACGCTCTTGAACTGTGTCATCAGGGCCTTGGCCGTTTTGGGGCCCACGCCGGGCACCTCTGTCAGGGTGGAGGAATAGCTCTTCTTCCGCATCTGCTGCTTGCGGTAGGCATTGGCAAAGCGGTGGGTCTCGTCCTGGATGGCCGTGATAAAGGTGAATGTCCCCCGGTTCATATTGATGGCGATCTCCCGGCCCTCACTGTCCACGATGGCACGGGTGCGGTGATGGTCATCCTTGACCATGCCGTAAAGAGGCACATCGGCCAGCGAAGTGCCTGCCAGTGCCGCCTTGGCCGCGCTGACCTGTCCCCGGCCGCCGTCCATCAGCAGCAGGTCCGGCTTCTGCCCGAAATAATTATCGCTGCCCTGCCCCTGTGCGGCCAGCGCGGCGTATTTCTCATACTCTGCCGCCCGCCGGGACACCGTCTCGGCCAGCGAAGCGTAGTCGTCCGTCCCCAGCACGGTCTTCATCCGGAACTTCCGATACCCGGCTTTGTAGGGCTTGCCATCCCGGAAAGTGACCATGCCGCAGACGCTGGTGCCATCGCCCCAGTTGGAGATATCGTAGCTCTCAATGGTGCGCGGCGGCTTGGAAAGCCCCAGCACCTGTGCCATCTCATCCAGCAGCTTTTCCTCACGGGCGTAGCGGCCGCTCTCCCGGGCCAGCCGTTCCACCGCGTTGGTGTGGGCCATCTCCACCAGATGGGCCTTATCTCCCCGCTGGGCACATAGAGCTGCACCTCACTGCCCCGCTTTTCGTTCAGGGCCTGCTGCAGCGCCTCGCTGTCCGGCGGCAGCTCGTCCACGGCAATGATCTTTGGGACCTGCTCATCGTCCAGATAATACCGGGGCAGAAACTCCTCCCGCACGGCGGCAATATCTGCCGTATCGTGGAAAAGGAACTCCCGCTTATCGGTCAGCCGCCCCTCCCGGAAGCGCAGGACTGCCGCGCAGACACTGCTGGGGGTACCGGCCAACGCCACCACATCCATCTCCATCTCCGGGTCCACCACGACCTTCTGGCCCGCTGTCACCTTGGTGATGGCGTTGATCTGGTCCCGGAGGAGGGCCGCTGTCTCAAATTCCAGCCGGTCAGAGGCTTCCAGCATCCGCTCGTTCAGGGTCTTGAGAATGTCCTTTTTGCCGTACCGGATCAGATGCACCGCGTTTTTCACTGCCTGATTGTAGTTCTCGCAGCTGATCTTGCCGCTGCACACGGCCATGCACTTGCCGATATGGGCATTCAGCAGGGCCGCCCCTTGCCGATATCCTGGGGGAACCGCTTGCTGCACCGGGGCAGCAAAAAGGCATCCAGCGCAGTCTCGGCCATCTGCCGGGCCGCAAAGGAGGAGGTATAGGGGCCGATGTATTCGGCATCGTCCTCCTCCTTTTGCAGCACGAAGGAAAGGCGGGGCCAGGCTTCCCGGGTCACCTTGATATAGCTGTAACCCTTGTCATCCTTCAGCAGGATATTGTACTTGGGGGTGTGCGCCTTGATCTGACTGGCTTCCAGCACCAGCGCCTCGAACTCGCTCTGGCAGACGATAACATCAAACGCATAGGCGTGGGCGATCATCTGGCTGACCTTGTTGTCGTGGGGCACACCCTCGCGGAAATACTGGCTCACCCGGATGCGCAAGCGCTTGGCTTTGCCGATATAGATGATGGTATCGCTTTTGTCCCGGATGATATACACACCGGGCAAAAGCGGCAGCATACAGGCTTTCTGATACAGTTCTGCTTTGGTCATGGCAGCTCCTCGGTAAAACAAAAAGCGGCAGGAAAAACATCCCGCCGCCTCAAAAATCAAAGGCTCGAATTACTCTGCAAAGCCAGACTCGACCAGCTTGATCAGGCCGTCAACAGCAGCCTGCTCGTCTGCGCCGTCAGCGATGATGCGGATGGTGGTGCCGCCCACGATGCCCAGAGACAGAACGCCCAGCAGGCTCTTAGCGTTCACACGGCGCTCTTCCTTCTCGACCCAGATGGAAGACTTGAACTCGTTAGCCTTCTGGATAAAGAAGGTAGCCGGACGAGCGTGCAGACCAACCTGATTTTCAACGGTAACTTCTTTGACGTACATAGTAAAACGCTCCTATCTATTATCGTTCTCGGGAATTCGATTTGTTTCTTGCCTGTTGCGTTGTACCTATTTTAGCGCAAGCCGAAACCAATGTACAGCCCCAGAACGCATTTTTGGCGGTTTTCCCAATGATGAGGGGGGTCTTTTTCGCCTTTTATACAAAGATAACAAAATTATTCCCCCAGTGTTGGCCGGGTAATACAAAAGTTTTCAACATTTTTTCGACCTTCGACAGTTTCCCGGCCCGTTCGACCCTGTTTTCAGCCCTGATAGCGCATTTCCAGCACCTGACTGGGGCGCACCACCAGCGGGTCTTTGGCCGGGTCGAATTTCTCCTTTGCGCCCACTACCTGCCAGCCCATGCGGCGGTAAAGAGCCAGTGCCCGGGTGTTGGTGTTCAGCACCGTAAGCACCGGGTGCTCATGCTCCGGCAGCTTCTTCCGGGCGAAATCCAGCATCTTCTGGCCGATGCCCCTGCCCCGGGCGCTCTCCGTCACAAAAAGGTGCTCCACCTGCCCGGTCTTGTGGTGTACGCTGACCGTGGCATCCGGCACATCCTTGGTATAGTGGAGGTAGCAGACCCAGCCTTCCTGCTTTTCCTGCTGCAGCTGCGGCAGGAACATCTCCGGGGTCAGGGCATCCAGCGCTTCCTGCACCCAGCCCCCGGCACAAATGCTCCGGCGGCCCTCCGCAAACAGCTTTGCGGCAGCCTCCATCTGCTCGGCGGTCCTGACCAGCCGGACATTCTCGCCCCGCTTCCACTTGGGGATCTCGGTCAGAGGATGGGTCTCACACCACTGCTCGTAGAGCTCCGGGCGGCGCAGACGGGTGCGCTCCCGGCTCTGCTGTCCCCGCCAGGCATCGATCTTTTGGTGGTTGCCCTCCAGCAGGACAGGCGGTACAGCACGGCCCTCCCAGACCTCGGGCCGGGTGTACTGGGGGTACTCCAGCAGCCGTCCCAGTAGCTCTCCTCCTCGTAGCCCTTCTGCTCGGCCAGAACGCCGGGTTTCAGGCGGAGGACGCTGTCTGCCACCACCAGGCTGGCCAGCTCACCGCCGGTGAGGATATAATCGCCGATAGAGATCTCCTCGTCCGCAAAGGCATCGATCACGCGCTCATCAATGCCCTCATAGTGGCCGCAGACCAGGGTCAGGTTGTCGTACTGGGCCAGCCGCCGGGGCGTGCTCCTCGGTATAGCGCTGCCCACCTGCCGTCAGGAATACTAT
>ENA-OQCN01000824-OQCN01000824.1-human-gut-metagenome-genome-assembly--contig:-NODE-824-length-16326-cov-1.731156_pt1 | contig 16326 bp, 27 predicted proteins | sample MGYA00242497_ERZ504576 | MGnify/ENA primary metagenome ERZ504576 (study PRJEB26092, sample SAMD00036296) | human gut metagenome | host: Homo sapiens | study: EMG produced TPA metagenomics assembly of... | reverse complement strand
CCTGTCATCGCGAAGCGTCTTGGCTTCAAGTATCGCCTGCAGTTGAATAACACCGTGGGAATCATTGACAGTGATTATTTTATTCGGATAATGAAGGGCATATGTTCATGAAGCTGACCAATGACAGCAAAGAAGGAAAAACGCTGGAAGTTGGACAGAGTGAAGGAATGGTACAGGGAATCTTCATGCAGTACGGAATCACGGAAGACGACGATGCAGATGGAGTGAGAAATGGTGGTTTTGGAAGTACCACCGGAAAATAAGGGATAGGAAAGATGAAAGCGAGAAACTGGCTTTTTTTAGCTTCTTTTCTTCTTATGTTAAAAGGAGCTATGGATATCAGTATTTATTTTGTGCAGTATCTGAGTCTGGGTCTCAGATATATACCGACTGCACCGGCGCAGATGCACAGGGCCAATGTACTGTGTATTATCTACGGAAGCTATGGAGTATGTCTGTTGATAGTAGGTATTCTGGGAGTGATCTTCCGGGAGAATCCACGAAGACTACGATTCCTGATGACTACGGGGCTCATATTGTTCGGTTTGGGCTTTTACCGGCATGGTAATTATCTGGTGCTTTTATGGGATGGACACAGCATCAGAGATGCTGTGTCCAGTGTGATCACGAGTGTCCTGTTACCGGCAATGTTTATCCATACTACCTATATCGGAAGACTGGAATATGCGGAAGATCTGAAATACGAGGATATCGGTGATGATAAAGACAAGGATGTGTAATTCTTTTACACATCCTTGCCTTTTTTTTGTGTGTACCGGATCCGAAAGGGGAAGCGTATGTAAAATCACTTTACAAAGTCCGGTTTATTTAACACTTATTTTACGAAAGACAACTTTCGGTTTTAACATAGATTTTCTATACTCTCTTTGTCAGATAAATAAAGAAAAAGAATGGTTATGACTAGGAGGAAATTTTATTATGAAAAAAACATGGGCAGTAATGGGAACAGCAGTTGCAGTATCCGCAATGATCTTTACAGGATGTGGAAGCAGCAATACTACAACCGGTACAGATACAACACAGGAGTCTGAAAACACAGATACAGCAGCAACAGACACTCCGGCAGCTGAAGACAGTAAGGGAGGAGATTTCTCGGGACTGATCAGTCCGATATCCAGAGAGGAAGGATCCGGAACAAGAGGAGCTTTTATCGAACTGTTCGGTATCGAGACAAAAGATACCGATGGAAATAAAATTGATAACACCACAGATACAGCAGAAATCACCAACAGTACTTCTGTTATGATGACAACAGTTGCAGGTAATGAATATGCAATCGGTTATGTATCTCTGGGATCTCTGGATGACAGCGTAAAAGCATTGAAAATCGACGGTGCAGAAGCTTCTGTAGATACTGTAAAAGATGGTTCTTACAAAATTTCCCGTCCGTTTAATATTGTAACAAAAGATGGTTTGAGTGAGGTGGCAGCTGATTTTGTAAAATATATCATGAGCGAAGACGGACAGAAAGTAGTTGAAGATAACGGATATATCAGCCAGGGCAATGAAGGTGCATATGAAGCATCAGGTCTTTCCGGTAAAGTAACTGTTGCAGGATCTTCTTCTGTCACACCTGTTATGGAAAAACTGGCTGAGAGCTATAAAAAACTGAATGCAGATGTGGAAATCGAAGTACAGCAGAACGATTCTACCACAGGTGTTACTTCTGCCATCGACGGAATCTGCGATATCGGAATGGCATCCAGAGAACTGAAGGATACAGAGACTTCTCAGGGTGTAACCGCAACACCGATCGCTTTGGATGGAATCGCAGTTATCGTGAACAAACAGAACCCGGTAGATGAGCTGACCAGTGATCAGGTAATGTCTATCTTCACAGGAGAAACGCAGGACTGGGCAGACGTACAGTAAATGATCAGAAACAGAAAAGAAACTGTTCCGTATTCCATAGAAAAGTGAAAGACGGAACAGTTTTTCTCTGAAAGAAGGAGTAACATGAAGGAAGCAAGAGAATTCATTATGAAATGTGTTTTCATCCTGACAGCATGTGTGTCAATCGCGGCAGTTGTATTGATCTGCATCTTTATGTTTGCAAACGGAATTCCGGCAATCGCAAAGATTGGACCATTGAATTTTCTGTTGGGAGAAAAATGGAACCCATGAACAATATTTTCGGCATCCTGCCGATGATTGTGGGTAGTATCTATGTAACCGCAGGAGCAATTATTATCGGTGTTCCGATTGCTTTTTTCGCATCGGTATATCTGGCAAAGTTCTGTAACGAGAAATTATATAAAATTCTCAAACCGGCAGTGGAACTGATGGCAGGAATCCCATCGATCGTCTACGGATTCTTTGGTCTGGTAGTAATTGTTCCGATCATGCAAAAACTCATGGGAGGAAGCGGAAAAAGTGTTCTGACAGCATCGATACTGCTGGGAATTATGATTCTGCCCACCGTGATCGGTGTGGCAGAAAGCAGTATCCGCGCGGTTCCGGACTCCTATTATGAAGGAGCCCTGGCTCTTGGCGCCACACGGGAACGAAGTGTGTTCTTTGCAGTACTTCCGGGAGCAAAGTCAGGAATTCTTGCCGGTGTGGTTCTTGGTATCGGTCGTGCATCGGCGAGACGATGGCGGTGATCATGGTAGCCGGAAATCAGCCGGTGATACCGGGAAACCTGGCTATGGGTGTTCGAACCCTTACTTCCAACATCGTTATGGAGATGGGATATGCAACGGATCTTCACAGAGAAGCACTGATTGCAACGGCAGTAGTGTTATTTGTACTGATCCTGATCATTAATCTGTGCTGCAGTGCACTGCAAAGGAGGAGCGGACAGTGATGGAAAAGATAAAAGGTCAGCTGGAAAGTTACAAAGAACAGCCATTTTCTCTGGTGCTGCGGTTTCTGATGTGGATTGCCACATTTCTTACCGTGGGGATCACAGTCTGTATCGTAGGTTATATCCTCATTCGTGGAATACCGAACCTTTCACCGGAGATGTTTGCCTGGGAATATAATACAGAGAATGTATCCATGATGCCAGCAATCATCAATACCGTTCTGATGGTACTTCTGGTATTACTGATCGCAGTTCCGGTGGGTATCGGCGCAGCTATTTATCTGGTGGAATACGCAAAAAGAGGAAGCAAACTGGTAAAACTCGTAAGGATCACAGCGGAAACGCTTTCCGGAATTCCATCGATCGTCTATGGTCTGTTCGGTTATCTGTTATTTGCAACAACATTCAGATGGGGTTATACCTTCCTGGGAGGTGCGCTCACTCTGGCGATTATGATACTGCCTTTGATTCTTCGAACTACAGAAGAAGCACTGAAAGCAGTACCGGATTCCTTCGTGAGGGAAGTTTTGGTCTGGGAGCGGGAAGTCTGCGGACAATCTTCCGTATCATTCTTCCTTCTGCGGTACCGGGTATCGTATCAGGTGTGATTCTGGGTATCGGCCGTGTGGTAGGAGAGACGGCAGCACTGATGTATACAGCAGGTACTATCGCAAAAGTACCTGGACTGATGAGTTCGGGAAGAACGCTGGCTGTTCATATGTACGCATTGTTGTCCGAGGGACTGTATATGAAACAGGCATATGCAACGGCAGTGGTACTCCTGGTAGTAGTACTTCTGATCAATGCCGGTTCCGGCTGGATCGCGAAAAAACTGACAAAGAGGTAAGAAAATGGAGAAAGATAAATTTACGATAAAAGATCTGGATTTGTTTTACGGGGATTTTCAGGCACTGAAAAAGATTTCCATGCATATCCCGGAAAAAGAGATTACTGCATTTATCGGACCTTCCGGATGCGGAAAATCCACATTGTTAAAGTCCTTAAACCGAATGAATGATCTGGTAGAAGGATGTAAGATCACCGGAACACTGCTTCTGGACGGTGAACCGATCAACCAGATGAAAAATGTCAATCTGCTGAGAAAACGGGTAGGCATGGTATTCCAGAAGCCGAATCCGTTTCCTATGAGTATCTATGATAATGTTGCCTATGGACCGAGAACACACGGAATCCGTAAAAAAAGCGAACTGGATGCGATTGTGGAAGATTCTCTGAAAAAGGCGGCAATCTGGGATGAGACAAAAGACCGGCTGAAAAAGAGTGCACTTGGTATGTCCGGTGGACAGCAGCAGAGACTGTGTATCGCCAGAGCGCTGGCGGTACAGCCGGAAGTCCTTCTGATGGATGAGCCGACCAGTGCGCTTGATCCGATTTCTACTACGAAAATCGAGGATCTGGCACTGGAACTGAAAAACCAGTATACTATTGTTATGGTTACCCATAATATGCAGCAGGCAGCCAGAATCTCAGACAAAACCGCATTTTTCCTTCTGGGAGAGATGGTGGAGATGAATGATACAGAAACCATATTTTCAAAACCGCAAGATAAACGGACAGATGATTATATCACAGGGAGGTTTGGCTGATGGCAAGACAGGCATATCAGGAGCAGCTGCTTAAGCTGAATGGAGAATTGATTGAGATGGGTGACCTCTGTGAGGAGGCCATGTCACTGGTGATGAAAGCACTCCGGGAAAAAGACGAGGAGATTGCGGTCAGTGTACATAAGATTGAACAGAAGATCGATCAAAAAGAAAGGGATATCGAAGCCATGTGTATGACACTGCTGCTTCGCCAGCAGCCGGTATCCGGGGATCTGAGAAGTATCTCTTCCGCACTTCGCATGATCGCGGATATGGAACGGATCGGAGATCAGACAGCAGATATCGCAGATGTATCCAGGCATCTGACAGATTTTCAGCTGGAAGTGCATCCGAAGATTTTTCATATGGGTAAAATTGCATCCAAGATGGTCAATGACAGTGTTAATGCGTTTGTACGCAGGATGACAAACTGGCAGCAGAAGTGATTGCCACGGACGATCAGGTGGATCGGCTTTTTGAAGAGATCAAAATGGAACTGATGGAAGAAATTGCAAAAAATCCAAATAGTTCCGGCAGTGAACTGGACGTACTGATGATTGCAAAATATATGGAACGTATTGGCGATCATGCCGTGAATCTTGGAGAGTGGGTACACTATTATGTCTACGGTGAAAAAGTAGAAGGTAAAGACTGACAGTTATCTGAGACGACCGGAACAAAAAGAAAAATCCCGTACATGACAAAAAATCGATAAACGATTCTGTCATGTACGGGATTTTATGCGGTCACAAACCAAGGTCTGTGACCGTGGTGTTTCTTACAGTTCTTTACCGTCAACCACTTCGTCATATTCAGCACTGTCTAACAGTTCGTCGAAAGCATCGGCAGCGATTTCATATTCGTCATCGTCTTCGATGTTCTCGAGAGTTGGCTGCTGACCTTCTTCCTGGAAGAAACGGTATAAGAATACTTCACCGTCCTGGTTTTCGCCGTTCTCATCTAATGGCAGCAGAGCAATATATTTATGCTCGCCGGCAGGGAAGATGGTCAGGACGGCACAGACCAGTTCACTGTCATCGTCCAGGGTCAGGGTTACGGTTGCATTCGGGTTGGATAAATCAAGGTTGCAGTCGGACCCGCAGGTATCGCAGGAACCGGTGCATGCGCTGTTTTCCAGATCACTCATAATAATAAAAACCTCACTCTTTCTTAATATGGTAGCTGTTCTGTATCAGCATAAAGATTGCAGAAAAAAACAACTATATCTATGTATACTTTAACAGAAGAAATCATAAAAAGCAATGGATTTTCTATTGACGGGAGAAAAATGTAGTTTTATACTTAACATATGTTGTCGAAGCAGACTGGCTCCGGCAGAATGTAAGAATGTAAAAATACATTCGAGAAAAGCAGGAGGAGAGATATTATGGATATCAAATTTATTAAAAGAGAAGAACTGCAGGAAAAACCGGATCAGAAGAAACTTGGTTTCGGCAAATATTTCGCTGATTACATGTTCACTATGGACTATGATGAAGGAATTGGCTGGCATGACGCAACCATTCGTCCGTACGGACCAATTGAGATGAATCCGGCTACTGTAGTTTTGCATTATGCACAGGAAACATTTGAGGGACTGAAAGCATACAGAAGAGCAGATGGCCAGATCCAGTTATTCCGTCCGGAGATGAATGCACGTCGTATGATCAATTCCAATGAACGTCTGTGTATGGCAACTATTCCGGAAGATATGTTTATCGAAGCCGTAAACGCACTGGTAAAAGCAGAAGAAGACTGGGTTCCGTCTGAACCGGAAACTTCTCTGTACATCCGTCCGTTTGCATTTGCATGTGAGTCTTCTCTGGGCGTACACAAATCAAAAGCATATAAGTTCGTAATCATCCTTTCTCCTGTAGGTGCTTACTATGCAGAAGGTCTGGCTCCGGTTAAGATCATGGTTGAAGATGAATATGTTCGTGCCGTACAGGGTGGTACCGGATTTACAAAATGTGGCGGTAACTATGCAGGATCTATTATCGGTCAGGTAAAAGCTGAAAAATATGGTTGCTCTCAGGTACTGTGGCTGGATGGCCGTGAAAGAAAATATGTAGAAGAAGTTGGTGCAATGAACATTATGTTCAAGATCGATGGCGAAATCTACACAGCTCCGATCGAAGGAACAGTACTTCCTGGTGTAACCAGAGATTCTATCATTCATATCTTGAAAGACTGGGGATACAAAGTAAATGAAACGCATCTGTCTGTAGATGATCTTATGCAGGTCGGAAGAGACGGAAGACTGGAAGAAGTATACGGAACCGGTACAGCAGCAGTTATCTCCCCTGTAGGCGCACTGGTTTACAAAGGAGAAGAAATCACAATTAATAACTTCAAGATTGGTGAACTGACTCAGAAACTGTATGATTATCTGACAGGCATCCAGTGGGGTAAAGAAGAAGACAAATACGGCTGGACAAGACTGGTAAAATAATAAAGAATAATTGTGCTGATATGCATAAGGAATATAAGGAAGGGCTGTCGCAGAAGATAATGATGCGAGAGCTCTTTCTTTATTGCGTTGCATATTAATAATTGGTTCGGTGGACCAATTTTGATTATGTTATCAAAGAGTTAAAGATTATGATTGCATGAGAAAAAAGGACGACTGTTGATATAGACAGAAAGTCAGTGAGAAAAGAGCAGGAGAACAATATGGAACAAAGAAAAACACCATTACTGGATGCGATTGTTGATTATACAACAAACAGACCGGTATATTTTAAGATTCCAGGGCATCGATACGAAAAGGGAATCAGCCCCCGCTGGCGACAGTGGACAGGAGATGGCATCTTCCGGTTTGATCTGACAGAGGCAGAGGGACTGGATGATCTGCATGAACCGGAAGGCGTGATCCGGGAGGCACAGGAGCTGGCAGCGGAGGTATTTCAGGCAAAAAAAACCTATTTTCTGGTCAATGGAACAACCTGTGGAAATGAAGCGATGGTGCTTGCCTCGGTAAAGAGGGCGAGAAGATCATGGTAGCAAGAAATGCCCACCAAATCCGTACTGAGTGGGGCTGACGCTTAGTGGGGCGGTTCCGGTTTATCTGATGCCGAAGCAGGATCCGGTCACCGGCCTTTGGGGAAGCCTGGATCCGGAGACTGTGGAAGAGGGATTCCGACAATATCCGGATTGTAAGGCTGTTTTCTGGTAAGTCCAACCTATTATGGTGTGTGCAGCAATATCCGGTCCATTGCCGATATCTGTCACAGACACGGGGCGTTGCTTTTGGTAGATGAGGCACATGGAGGCCATCTGTATTTTCAGAAGGAAGGGACAGCTACGGAGACACTTCCCGGGAGCAATTCTTCAGGATGCAGATATGTGCGCGCAGAGCATGCATAAGGTGACGGGATCTCTGACCCAGAGTTCCCTGTTGCATGTGGGAAGTGACCGGGTGGATCTTGGAAGACTGGAAGCCTGTCTGCATATAGTGCAGAGTACCAGTCCGTCCTATCTTCTGATGACATCCCTGGATGCGGCCCGGTATGAGCTGGCTCTTCACGGGGAGGAGATGCTGCAACGAGGTCTGGCACTGGCACAGATGGCAAGAGAAGCAATGAAAAAGATTCCGGGAATTACCTGTGTGGGAGAAGCATCTCGCGGAAAAGCTATCTATAACCTGGATCTGGTGCGTCTGGTGATCTCTGCTTCGGATCTTGGACTTTCCGGTTATCAGCTGGCAGACCGCCTTTATGAGAAATACAAGATCGGTATGGAACTGGCAGATGATCGATATGTGGTTGCTGTTGTAACATATGCCAATGAAGAGAGTGATATGAGGCAGCTGGTGGAGGCACTGGAAGACATCAGCAGGAAAATGACGGGAAAGAACAATGTGGATGTTGTGAATGCGGAGACACGTCTGATTCCACAGATTCCACCGATGATCGATACTCCGCGACAGGCATTTTTTAAAGAAAAGAAACGGATTCCTGGCGGGAAGCAAAAGGAAAGATTGCGGCAGAAGCATTGATTCCGTATCCGCCGGGAATACCACTGGTCAATCCGGGAGAACTGGTGACGGAGGAAATCTGGGAATATATGGAAGAATACAGAAAAAAAGGACTTCACTTTCACGGACCATCGGATGCTTCACTGGACAGCTTTTGTGTGTTATAATAAAACCAGACTTGACAAAACAGGAGGACAGATGTTTGAAACTGATATCATGGAATGTAAATGGGCTGCGGGCCTGTGTGACGAAAGGATTCAAGGAACGCTTTCAGGAATTGGATGCAGACATTTTCTGTATTCAGGAGAGTAAACTGCAGGAAGGACAGATTGAGCTGGAACTTCCGGGATATTATCAGTACTGGAATTATGCAGTGAAAAAGGGATATTCAGGTACGGCGATTTTTACAAAGCAGGAGCCGCTGTCTGTGCGATATGGAATCAACATCGAGGAACATGACCAGGAGGGACGGGTGATCACACTGGAATACCCGGATTTTTTCATGGTGACCGTATACACACCAAATTCTCAGAACGAACTGGCCAGACTTCCTTACAGGATGCAATGGAAGATGATTTTCTTGCATATCTGAAAGGACTGGAGAAAGAGAAACCTGTTATTTTTTGCGGTGACCTTAATGTCGCACACTGTGAGCGAGACTTAAAGAACCCGAAAACCAATCGGAAAAATGCCGGATTCACCGATGAAGAGCGTGCAAAATTCTCAAGAGTCCTGGAATCCGGTTTCATCGATACTTTCGTTATTTTTACCCGGAGCTGGAAGGAATCTACTCCTGGTGGTCTTATCGATTCAAAGCGAGAGAAAAGAATGCAGGATGGCGGATCGACTATTTCTGTGTGTCCGAAAGCCTGAAAGACCGGCTGGAAGATGCGAAGATCCACACAGAGATTTTTGGATCCGATCATTGTCCGGTAGAACTGGATATTTGTTTATAGAGGGGGAAAAGATGGGAACAGAAAGAAAACCCTGGAAGATCAGTCCGGGTGATCCATCCGTCCGGGAGTGACCGGAAAAGGAAACCGGTATAATTTTGCTGTGGATACCAGAACAGGAGAATCACCGGAACTTCTGTTTTATAGGGACGGGAGAGAAGAGCAGCGTATCTTGCTGGATGAGACTTATCGCACCGGCAGACGGTATGCGGTGATGGTCGAAAAACCGGGGCTGCACCAGTATGAGTATCGGTACCGGCAGGGAGAGATAACATTTACTGATCCTGCGGCAAGACTGGTGACGGGGGAACCGTGTTTTGGCGAAAAAGCGGAAGGGGAAGTGATGACCTCGGCAAAAGTGCTGAGAGGATACGAAGTGGTGCCCCTTGAGGAACCGATTCCCTATGAAAATATGGTGATTTATAAGGTTCATCCGAGAGGCTACACGATGCAGAAGACCTCCGGGGTGCGGGCAAAGGGAACGTTTCAGGGACTCGCGGAAAAGATCCCGTACTGGAAAGAACTGGGGATTACCTCGCTGGAACTGATGCCGTCGTATGATTTTGAAGAATATCCGTCAAAAACCGGCGAAAAAGACCGGTATGGGTATGATAAAACGATACGGTATCAGGAAGAAAAACTTAATTACTGGGGATATACGAAAGGAAATTATTTTGCTCCGAAGGCATCTTACTGTAAGAGTAATCAGCCGGAGAAGGAGCTAAAAAGCTTTTTCAGCGCTCTTCATGAGGCTGGCATCGAGTATCTGATGGATTTTTATTTTCCGGTGGAGACGGATCCACAGATGGTGTTGGAAGTGCTGCGGTTCTGGCGGATGGAATACCGGGTGGACGGATTTGTCCTGATGGGTGATGGTGTCTGGATGGAACTTTTGGCAAGAGATTCGGTACTTGCGGATGTGAAACTGATTGGCTGTGGCTATGATATGGGTGGAATCGCAAGAAAACTGGGCGGAAAAAACGTCTGGCAGCCTGTCACAGCGGATTCCAGAGCGTGATGCGCCGTTTTCTCAGAGGTGATGAGGATCAGGTGAATGGATTCTTATATTATACCAGAGAAAATCCCCAGGATCACGGTGAGGTTCATTATCTGGCAAACCACGATGGTTTTACCCTGGCAGATATGACCAGTTATGATACCCGTCATAATATGGAGAACGGTGAGGAAAACCGGGACGGCAGTGCGTATAATTACAGCTGGAACTGTGGTGTGGAAGGCCCGACAAGAAAAACGTCGATTCTGGAACTTCGAAGAAGACAGATGAGGAATGCCATGCTGCTGTTGTTTTTGTCACAGGGGACTCCGTTGTTATACGGCGGTGACGAACTGGAAAACAGCCAGATGGGTAATAACAATGCATATTGTCAGGACAATGAAATCGGATGGATAGACTGGAAAAAGGGCAGATCTTACAGCCAGTTTACCGGGTTTGTAAAGGATCTGATCCGTTTTCGAAAAGATCATCCGATCCTGCATATGCCACAGGAGCTACGCCCGACCGATTACAAATCCCTGGCTGGCCGGAAATCTCCTATCATTCGGAACGCGCCTGGTTTGCAGACACGGAGAGCAGCAGCCGGCAGATCGGGATTCTGTACTGTGGTGGTTACGCAAAAGAGATGACCGGGAAAGAAGATGTGTTTATCTATGTGATCTACAACATGCACTGGAATGAACACAAATTTGCCCTGCCGGATATCCCGGAGGGGATGCGATGGTATCTGGCGATTGATTCTTCGAAAAAAAACAGTGTCTGCCCGAAAGGAGAGGAACTGCTGTTGGAAGAGAAGAAATCAATCTATGTAAAACCGCGGACGATACTGGTATTATTAGGGGATGCCAGAGAACCGGGGGCAAAAGCCTGACGCAAGCTTGCCGGAGGAAGGTTTCTGCCTTCGTACTCATCAAAAATGTGAGTAAGTGAGCAAAATACTTTTTGCCCACAAAATCTTAGAAAAACAGGGAGATAAGTAATATGAACGCATGGGGACATTTTAAGACGATCACATCCCATAAATTTCTGGTTATGAAGTATTGTTTTAAGGTGGGATTGTATAAGCAGGGACTTATGCATGACCTGTCGAAATATTCTCCTACCGAGTTCATGGTGGGAGCAAAATACTATCAGGGGACCAGAAGCCCTAACAATGCAGAGAGAGAAGCCACCGGAGTATCTACTTCCTGGCTGCATCACAAAGGAAGAAACAAACATCATTTTGAATATTGGGTAGATTACGGAATCGGAGCGGAGCATGTACTTGCAGGTATGCCGATGCCAAGAAAATATATCGCCGAGATGATCATGGATCGGATCAGCGCATCACGGACCTATCACCCGGAAACCTATACAGATGCCTCACCGCTGGAATATTTTCTGAAAGGAAAAGACCGACTGTGGTTCATTCATCCGGATACCAGCGCACAGATTGAATATCTGCTGCGGATGCTGGCAGTGAAAGGGGAGGAAAAGACCCTCTGGTATATCAAACATGTGTATCTGAAAAATAAAGGCAGATTCGGCGGAAGCGGATCCACCTATGTAAGCCCGGAGAGACGGGTACATACCGAAAAGTGAAGAAAGAAGACTGCCGGTATTGTTCTGCAAGCGCAGAGCGGTGCCTGCGGTCTTTTTTACTTTACAGGATCCTTTTGTTGACGAGGACTTTTGCTTATGAACCTTGACAAAAATGAAAAGATGGCATATACTTTGAAAAGATAATAATTTGAAGTTCAAAATAAAAACAAAGAAGAGGAACATAAATGACAACGAAAATTATAGGAACAGGAAGTTATCTGCCGGAACATGTGGTCAGCAATGATGATCTGGCGAAGCTGGTGGATACCAGTGATGAATGGATCGCTTCCCGGACAGGGATTCGAAACCGACGAATTGCAACGAAGGAAAGTGGAGCAGATATGGCAGCAGCTGCGGCAGAGGAAGCATTAAAAGATGCAGGGATGGAAGGATCGGAGATTGATCTGATCCTGGTGGCAACCTGCAGCAGTGATTTTCAGTTTCCAGTACTGCATGTCTGGTGCAAAAAGCCATCCATGCTACGAACGCGGCGGCGTTTGATCTGAGTGCGGCATGTTCCGGTTTTTTATTTGCCCTGCATACCGCACATGCGTATATCTGTGCCGGGATTTATAAAAATATCCTGCTGGTGGGCGTGGAAGTGCTGTCTAACTGATCGACTGGAACGACCGTTCCACCTGTGTCCTGTTCGGGGATGGTGCCGGAGCGGCGGTGGTAACGGCGGCAGATCATGGAATGGAAGGGTTTGTTCAGTGGTCGGACGGCGTGAGCGGTGAAGTACTTACCTGCCGGGAAGGAAAATAGAGAATCCATGGAAAGAGAATGATTCTGAAACTGAATATATTCAGATGAACGGACAGGAAGTCTTTCGATTTGCAGTGAAAAAGGTCCCGGAATGTATCCGACAGGTAACAGAAAAGACCGAAACTCAGATAGAAACAATCGACTGGTTTATTCTTCATCAGGCTAACAGCAGAATCATTCAGTCCGTGGCAAAGCGGCTTGGGGTGCCGGAAGAAAAGTTCCCGATGAATATGGAGCAGTACGGCAACACTTCCGCAGCCAGTATCCCGATCCTTCTCGATGAGATGAAACGAAAAGGGAATGCTGCAGCAGCAGAAGATCATTCTCTCCGGATTTGGTGGCGGGGCTGAGCCTGGGGTGCGGCGCAGATAGAGTGTAGAAGGAAAGCAAAAAAAATACGGGAGCAACGGAAACTTGGATAAGAAGAGTTCCGTTGCTCTTTTTTATATTGCGTGGGTAACAGGTGAAAGTTTGTAGTTGCTTCAGAATGCTGAAAAATAAAATCAGAAAAATGAGAAATACTATACAATAAGTACCTTGACAAAATACCCACAGGGGGTATATAGTAAAGATACTCCCCGTGGGTATATGAAAAATAAATGAGGTGATCAATTGAAAGAACAGAATCCTACACGAAAGGATGAATCTATAAAAACAGATAACGAAATATGTGAGATGTGTGCAAAAGAAAAGTGAAGAACCGGAAAAAAATATTGCACAGGAAGAAAACGGATGCTGCTGTTACCGCAGGACCACAGCCCGTTCCCAGGATGAGCGAAAGAAGTTGATGAGCCGTCTGAGCCGAATCGAAGGACAGATTCGCGGCATCAAGGGGATGCTTGAAAAAGATGCCTACTGCAACGATATCCTGATTCAGTCCGCAGCGGTCAGCGCTGCAATGAATGCGTTTAACCGGGAGTTGTTGTCCAGCCATATTCATTCCTGTGTTGTCCGGGATATTCGTGAGGGAAAAGACGAAGTAGTGGATGAGCTGATGGCAACACTGCAGAAATTGATGAAATGATACCAGGGTCAAAAAGAGTACGAAGTACGGAGCAATCCGGTATCAATAAAAAAGCTATTATACAAATTTATGTACAGAAAGGGTGAAGCAAGACATGAGACAATACAACGTAACCGGAATGAGCTGCGCCGCCTGCAGTGCCAGAGTGGAAAAAGCAGTGGGCAAAGTTCCGGGAGTTACCTCCTGCTCCGTCAGCCTTCTGACCAATTCGATGGGCGTGGAAGGAGATGTACTGCCGGAGCAGATCATTGCGGCGGTGGAACAGGCAGGGTACGGTGCCTCCGAAAAAGGAGCCGGAGAAAAGAAACCGTCCGGAGCCGATGCAACTGCACTGGAAGACAAAGAGACACCGGTTTTAAAACGCAGACTGATCGCATCTGTAGGATTTTTACTGGTATTGATGTATTTTTCCATGGGACATATGATGTGGGGATGGCCGCTGCCGGCGTGGTTTGAGGATAACCATATCGCGATGGGTCTGGTACAACTGCTTCTGGCAGGTATTGTCATGGTGATCAACCAGAAGTTCTTTATCAGTGGTTTTAAGAGCTGTGCACAGATCCCCGAACATGGATACGCTGGTAGCGATGGGATCGATGGCATCCTTCTTATGGAGTGTGTATGTTCTCTTTGCAATGACCAGAGCACAGGTGGACGGCAATATGGAAGCGGTCATGGATTATATGATGGATTTTTATTTTGAATCCGCAGCAATGATCCTGACACTGATCACCGTAGGAAAGATGCTTGAGGCGAGATCCAAGGGAAAGACCACGGATGCACTGAAAGGCCTTATGAATATGGCACCGAAGACCGCCGTTCTCGTGAAGGGAGAAAAAGAAGTCACCGTACCGATCGAACAGGTAGAAAAAGGAGATATTTTTGTGGTTCGCCGGGCGAGAGTATTCCGGTGGATGGAAAGATTCTGGAAGGACACAGTGCAGTCAATGAGGCGGCACTGACCGGAGAGAGCATCCCGGTGGATAAAGAAGAGGGTGACCTGGTATCGGCAGCTACGATCAACCAGTCCGGATTTATCCGCTGTGAGGCAACGAGAGTGGGGAAGATACCACATTGTCTCAGATCATTCAGATGGTCAGCGATGCGGCTGCGACAAAAGCGCCGATTGCGAAGATTGCAGATAAGTTTCCGGTGTATTTGTACCGGTGGTTATCCTGATCGCGGTAGTTACGACGATCGTATGGCTGCTTGCCGGACAGACTTTCGGCTACGCGCTTGCAAGAGGTATATCCGTACTGGTCATCAGCTGCCCGTGTGCACTGGGACTTGCCACACCGGTAGCGATCATGGTTGGTAACGGTATGGGAGCGAAAAATGGTATCCTCTTTAAAACCGCTGTTTCGCTGGAAGAAGCCGGAAGAGTGCAGATTGTGGCACTGGATAAGACAGGAACCATCACAAGCGGGGAGCCGCGGGTAACGGATCTTGTGTGCGAACCAGGATATGATGAAAAAACATTGCTGGAACTGGCAGGGGCACTGGAAAAGAAGAGCGAACATCCGCTGGCGAAAGCTGTATTGTTAGAGATTGCACAGCGAAAAATCTCCACCAAAGAAGTGGAAAACTTCCAGGCACTGGCAGGAAATGGTCTGACAGGAACGCTGGAGGGACACAGACTGCTCGGTGGAAGCATGAAATACATCAGCAGCCAGGTGACAGTAGGAAAACAGGTAAAAAATCAGCACAGATACTGGCAAAACAGGGAAAAACCCCATTGCTTTTTGCAAAGGATGACGTATTGATCGGTATGATCGCCGTTGCTGACGTGATCAAGGAAGACAGTCCGAAAGCGGTACAGGAACTGCAGAATATGGGTATCCGGGTCGTTATGCTAACCGGGGACAATGAGCAGACTGCAAAAGCGATCGGTGCACAAGCAGGGGTGGATCAGGTTATCGCCGGAGTCCTTCCGGATGGAAAAGAAGCCGTGATCCGCAAATTAAAAGAATACGGAAAAGTAGCCATGGTCGGAGACGGTATCAACGATGCGCCGGCATTGACCAGAGCCGATATCGGAATCGCCATCGGCGCCGGTGCAGATGTGGCGATCGATGCCGCAGATGTAGTACTGATGAAGAGCCGTCTGAGTGACGTTCCGGCAGCTGTCCGGTTAAGCCGTGCAACATTGAGAAATATCCATGAGAACCTGTTTTGGGCATTTTTCTATAACATTATCGGTATTCCGCTGGCAGCCGGTGTGTGGATCCCGATCTTCGGATGGACACTGAACCCGATGTTCGGAGCACTGGCGATGAGCCTGTCGAGTTTCTGCGTAGTATCGAATGCTCTGCGCCTGAATCTTTTTAAAGTGAAAGATTCACACAGAGATCATAAGATAAAAAATGAAGTTACCCTTCCGCAATGGGAGGCATCGAAAGGAGAAAAGAATATGACAAAGACAATGACAATCAAAGGTATGATGTGCGGACACTGTGAAGCAAGAGTGAAAAAGACTCTGGAAGAACTGGAACATGTAACCGAAGCACAGGTAAGCCATGAAAAAGGAACCGCAGTGGTATCAATGGAGACAGAAGTAGCAGATGAGGTTCTGAAAAAAGCG
>ENA-OQCN01000820-OQCN01000820.1-human-gut-metagenome-genome-assembly--contig:-NODE-820-length-16397-cov-7.973387_pt1 | contig 16397 bp, 19 predicted proteins | sample MGYA00242497_ERZ504576 | MGnify/ENA primary metagenome ERZ504576 (study PRJEB26092, sample SAMD00036296) | human gut metagenome | host: Homo sapiens | study: EMG produced TPA metagenomics assembly of... | reverse complement strand
AAAAATAAAAATCAAATTAAAGCAAAAAAACAATTTAAAATCTCAAAAAATAGGAAAAATATCGATAAATAAGAAGAAAGGTGTATGATATATTATAAAGTGTAAACCGTCACAACACTAAAGAGGATAGAATAACATGACAAAATTTATAAATAATTTAAACAAATATCTGTCGGAGATGAAAATTAAGCAGAACTGTCTTAGTATGCTGACAGGGATTGATAAGAATAAATTATCTCGCTTGTTAACCGGAGTGCAGGATGAAAGTGGTACAGATATGGAAAAAATAGCACAGGCATTGGGAAAAGATGTAGAGTTTTTCTTAAAAGATTCTATCTCAATTCCTGAAATCAATCATTTTACTTTCAATAAAATCGCTTTTTATGCAGGAGAACCATCAAAAAAGCAGGAGCGTATTGCAAATCAGTTAGCAGATTATAGAACCAAATGGAATTCATATTGTGCTTTAGTATAATGCATCAGGTACGGAGAATATGTTAAATTCCCCGTACCTAATGGTTTGACTGGTTTTCAGATATGATTCAACCTTGAGTTTTAACGCAGCATTTCTTCATCTGAAACGCAATTCCATATTTCAAAATTTTCCGAATTCCATCCTGTTCCAGCGCCTGTGCGTAATTTTTCGTTTCAATCTGTTTTAAGGCATTTTTGCAGTCACTTTCCGGTGAGCCATTGTCATCGGTATATTTGACTTCTATTACAATTCCGACTTCTGGATCATCGGTTTCAATCAAAATGTCACTGAATCCATTTCCAGATTCTCGATTGGATGAGACATCCCAATTGTTTTTATAGCTTAAAATTCCAAGTAAGATACCATGATAGAAGTTTTCTTTAAATGCTTTTTGTACGAAAGTATCTCGGATACTGATTGTTTTTTGTAAATAAGCGTTTAACAGTTCTTCGACTTTTTCCGGCTGTTGATTTATCAATGCCTGACAGAATTTTTCCGCCATTTTGCCATCGTTTTTCACCTCATTCCGAAACAGTGTAAGAATCCGTTCAGTAATAATATTTCGGATTTCTCTGTTTGGGATTGCCAGACAGTAGCGTCCGTCACTTTCTTTCCCCTGCTGTGTGAGATATCCGGTCATAAAAAGGGTGCTCCAAAGATTATCCATTGTGGAATACAATTCATTATAAGTAATCATTTTATCGACTCGTTTACGCACCAGTTTTCCATTTACAAGTCTTTCTAATTCTGTTTTCGTAAGCATATCCGGTTCATTTATGCTGTCGATAAAGTGATTGATAATACTGTTTCCGCTCGTATTCATCCAGTAATTTTCCGGTTCTGCATCTGGATTATTCAAATGGTCATTGCAGTAATTTACCACATCCCATGGACAGTAGATATCTGCTTTTCCAAAGTGATATCCATCGTACCATTCTCGTACTTCTTCGTATTTATCGTCGAGTTCATAGTAATGAAGCATTTCTTTTACTTCTGCGTCAGTAAAGCCAAAAGTCTCATCAAACTGAACATTGGTAATGGAATAGACTTTAAAGTTATTGAGACCGGTAAAAATACTTTCTTTTGCAATTCTAAGGCATCCAGTTAAGACAGCAAATGCAAGACTGGTGTTTGTCTTTAGAGCATTTCCAAATAGATTCCGAATCAGAAGAACCATTTTGTCATAGTAACCATTTTCATGCGCCTTTGCTAAGGGCACATCATATTCATCAATCAGTACTATAACTTTCTGGCTATAATGAATTTCCAATAATTCCGTTAATTCCTGAAGGCTGCTGGTAATCGCATCTTCTTCCATGTTTCGGTCTAAAAGTTCCAAAAACAATTTTTTATCAATGGTTGTTAACTTGTCACTTTCTAAAAGAAATTGGAATTTTCTTGCTTCACGGTTTAACGTTCTTATCAGCTGTGCACGGGCTTTTTCGTAGGAATCTGCATCAATTCCTTTTAAACTGATAAAAATGACAGGATATTTTCCAAGATATTTTTCACACAGGTTTGTATTTTTTGAAATATACAGGTTATTAAATAAGGAAGGGTCTGTTCCGATTTCAAAGAAATTTTGAAGCATACTCATATTTAATGATTTTCCAAAACGACGTGGACGTGTGAATAAAGTAACTTCACTTCGGGTTTCTACGACCTGTTCAATTAAAATAGTTTTATCTATATAATAATTATTATTACTGCGAAGCTTTTTAAAATCATCAATCCTGTTGGAAGTGGTATTTTCTGCATGTTCTATCTTTCCTTTCCTGTTTTATTTTCTGCACCGGTATCTATATAAAATGATAAGTGAATTTACGTGTATATTCATGTGTATATATAGCCTATCATGAAGTAATTTATTTTACAAGGGAAAGCCTTGGCGATATAGAGAATTGGTGAAGCAGATTATAGAATCGAATGGGATTTATACTATATCTGCAACAAGTTCTGATTTTGCCATCTTGCATGAAACGGTTAATACTGTGAATTCCCCCTTGACATTTCCCTCTTTCCCTATTTATAATAAAGCAAGATAAAAACGGTGATGGAGACAGTAGTTTGTTGTTGAAAGCAACAGCGAGTCGGGGACGGTGGAAGCCCGATGCGAGTAAGAACAAAAGAAAATCACTCCGGAGTTGCTGCCTGAAATTTTCGATTGAGATAAAAAGTAAGGGATGCCGGTTTTCCTCCGTTAAAAGGAACGCGTATGTTGGTATGTGTAAGAGGTGGTATGAAACGATAGTGATTTACTCTCGTCCTGTTGCAGGGCGAGAGTTTTTTATCATATAGAAAACCTCGTTTCTATATGATAAAAACACTCCGCGAGGTTCGCACTGCGTCGGTATGGAAACATGTCGCAAAAGCGACCCGCCGCAGGCGGAGAATCTCGCAAGAGAGATTCTTTTTAAAAAAAGAAAGGAGTAACACGATGTATCAGAAAGTCGATACGAATATGAATTTCGTAGAAAGAGAAAAAAATACGGAAAAATTCTGGGCAGATAATAATATCTTCAAAAAAAGTATGGAGCAGAGAAAGCAGGGAGAAACCTATACGTTCTATGATGGTCCTCCGACTGCAAACGGAAAACCACATATCGGTCACGTGTTAACACGTGTTATCAAGGATATGATTCCGAGATATCGTACAATGAAGGGCTATATGGTTCCAAGAAAGGCTGGATGGGATACCCACGGACTTCCTGTAGAACTGGAAGTAGAAAAGAAACTGGGTCTGGATGGAAAAGAGCAGATTGAAGCTTATGGTATGGAGCCGTTTATCCAGCAGTGTAAGGAAAGTGTATGGAAATACAAAGGAATGTGGGAAGATTTCTCCTCTACCGTAGGTTTCTGGGCTGATATGGAAAATCCATATGTTACTTATGACGACAATTACATCGAATCCGAGTGGTGGGCATTAAAAGAAATCTGGAATAAAAACCTGCTTTACAAAGGATTTAAGATTGTACCTTACTGCCCTCGTTGTGGAACACCACTTTCTTCTCAGGAAGTTGCACAGGGTTATAAAACAGTAAAAGAACGTTCCGCAGTGGTTCGTTTTAAAGTAGTAGGTGAAGATGCTTACTTCCTTGCATGGACCACAACCCCATGGACTCTGCCTTCAAACGTTGCACTTTGTGTAAATCCATCGGATACTTACTGTAAAGTAAAATCAGTTGACGGTTATGTTTATTATATGGCAGAAGCTCTGCTTGATAAAGTTCTTGGAAAATTAGCGGAAGAAGACAAACCGGCCTACGAAGTACTGGAAACTTATAAAGGAACAGATCTGGAAGGAAAATCTTATGTTGCATTGTATGAATGTGCAGCAAAAGAAGCAGAAAAACAGCATAAGAAAGCACATTATGTAATCTGTGATGATTATGTAACCATGTCCGATGGTACCGGTATCGTTCATATCGCACCGGCATTTGGTGAAGACGATGCCCGTGTGGGTCGTGAATATGACCTTCCGCTGGTTAAATTCGTAGATGAAAAGGGATGCATGACAGCAGAAACTCCATTTGCAGGAATGAGAGCAAAACCTTCTAAAGCAGAAATGGAAAAAGACCCGAATGTCAAGAGTGCAGACCCTGAAGTATTAAAAGACCTGGATGCAAAAGGTTTATTATTCGATGCTCCGAAATTCGAGCATGATTATCCGCACTGCTGGAGATGCGATACTCCTCTTATCTACTATGCAAGAGAATCCTGGTTTATCAAGATGACAGCAGTAAAAGAGGACTTAATCCGCAATAACAATACCATCAACTGGATTCCGGAAAGCATCGGAAAAGGTCGTTTCGGTGACTGGCTGGAAAACGTACAGGACTGGGGTATTTCAAGAAACCGTTATTGGGGAACTCCATTAAATATCTGGGAATGTGAATGTGGATGTATGCAGTCTGTCGGAAGCCGTGAAGAACTCTGCAAACTCAGTGGTGACGAAAAAGCCAAAACAGTAGAACTTCATCGTCCATATATTGATGAAATCACAATGCCTTGCCCGAAATGCGGAAAGACCATGCATCGTGTACCGGAAGTAATTGACTGCTGGTTTGATTCAGGAGCAATGCCATTTGCACAGCATCACTATCCATTTGAAAATAAAGAAGTATTTGAAAAGCAGTTCCCGGCACAGTTTATTTCTGAGGCAGTTGACCAGACAAGAGGATGGTTCTACTCTCTGCTTGCAGAATCTACGTTATTATTTAATAAAGCACCATATCAGAATGTTATCGTTCTTGGTCACGTACAGGATGAAAATGGTCAGAAGATGAGTAAATCCAAAGGAAATGCAGTTGATCCGTTTGACGCACTCGAAACTTACGGTGCAGATGCAATCCGCTGGTATTTCTATGTAAACAGTGCTCCATGGCTGCCAAACCGTTTCCACGGAAAAGCCGTACAGGAAGGACAGCGTAAATTCATGGGTACTTTATGGAATACCTATGCATTCTTTGTACTGTATGCAAACATTGATGAATTTGACGCAACAAAATATACATTAGAGTATGACAAACTCGCTGTCATGGACAAATGGTTACTGTCTAAGTTAAATACTTTAGTTCAGACGGTAGACAACAATCTGGCAAATTACAAAATTCCGGAAACAGCACGTGCACTTCAGGAATTTGTAGATGATATGAGTAACTGGTATGTCCGCAGAAGCCGTGAACGTTTCTGGGCAAAAGGAATGGAACAGGATAAAATCAATGCCTATATGACTCTGTACACCGCACTGGTAACAGTTGCAAAGGCAGCTGCACCGATGATTCCGTTTATGACAGAAGATATTTATCAGAATCTGGTAAGAAGCATTGATAAAACAGCTCCGGAAAGTATCCATCTTTGTGATTTCCCTGCTGTAAATGAAGCATGGATTGACAAAGAACTCGAAGAAAACATGGAAGACCTTCTGGAAATTGTGGTTATGGGACGTGCCTGCAGAAATACAGCAAATATCAAAAACCGTCAGCCAATTGGAAAAATGTTTGTAAAGGCATCCTTTACTCTGTCTGATTTCTACACTGATATCATCAAAGATGAGTTAAATGTAAAAGAGATGGCATTTACCGATGACGTAAGAGAATTTACTTCCTACAGCTTTAAGCCACAGCTTAGAACAGTAGGTCCGAAATATGGAAAACACTTAAATGCAATCAAAACAGCACTGGCTGAATTAGATGGAAATAAAGCAATGGATGAACTTAAGGCAACCGGTGAGCTGAAACTTGACATTGCTGGTGAAGAGATTGTATTATTAGAGAGTGATTTACTTATTGATACTGCTCAGATGGAGGGGTACGTTTCAGAATCAGACAATGACATCACAGTAGTACTTGACACAAATCTGACTCCGGAGTTAATTGAAGAGGGATATGTAAGAGAAATCATTAGTAAAGTACAGACAATGCGTAAAGAAGCCGGATTTGAAGTTATGGATAAGATTAAAATTTCCTTAAGCGGTAATGATGTAATTGAGGGGATTTTCCGTGCTCACGAAGCAGATATCAAATCCGAGGTATTAGCAGAAGATGTTGTTTACACAGAAACAGCCGGATATGTCAAAGAGTGGAAAATCAACTCTGAAAAAGTAACATTAGGAGTAGAAAAAATTTCCGAATAATTCTGCCGCATGCAGTATATTACTATGGGAGTCTCTTGAAGAAGGGGACTCCCATAATTAATATAATTTTGTGTTTTGGGATGTTTGAGAAGAAAAAGATGAAAAAACACAGAAAAAATCAGAGGAGGAAAAGTATGTTAGATTCACATTTCAGAAAAGAAGAATTCAAGAAAAGTGTAAAAGAGAATGTAAAGATGCTTTATAGAAAGACCTTGGATGAGGCAAGTCAGGAGCAGATTTTCCAGGCAGTTTCTCTGGCGGTAAAAGACGTAGTTATTGATAACTGGCTTTTGACACAGAAACAGTATGAAAAAGATGATCCGAAGATTGTGTACTATCTTTCCATGGAGTTCTTAATGGGACGTGCACTTGGTAATAACTTAATCAACCTGTGTGCATACAAAGAAGTAAAAGAAGCACTTGATGAGTTAGGACTGGATTTAAATACAATTGAAGACCAGGAGCCGGATCCGGCACTTGGTAATGGTGGTCTTGGACGACTTGCAGCCTGCTTCTTAGACTCCCTTGCAACACTTGGATACTGTGCTTATGGATGTGGTATCCGTTACCACTATGGTCTGTTCAAACAGAAAATCGAAAACGGATATCAGGTAGAAGTTCCGGATAACTGGCTGAAAGATGGCTATCCATTTGAACTTCGTCGTCCGGAATATGCAAAAGAAGTAAAATTCGGCGGATATGTTCGTGTAGAATACGACCCGGCTACAGGCAGAAACAACTTCATTCAGGAAGGTTATCAGTCAGTACGTGCCGTACCTTACGATATGCCAATCGTTGGTTACAACAACAAAATTGTAAACACTCTTCGTATCTGGGATGCAGAAGCAATGAATGAATTCCAGTTAGACTTATTTGATAAAGGTGATTACAGAAAAGCGGTAGAAGCAGAAAACCTTGCAAAAAATATTTGTGACGTACTCTATCCGAATGATAATCACTATGCAGGTAAAGAACTTCGTTTAAAACAGCAGTACTTCTTTATTTCTGCAAGTATTCAGGCAGCAATCGCAAAATTCAAGAAAAAACACAGCGACATTCATGACCTGCCGAAGAAAGTAACCTTCCAGTTAAATGATACCCATCCGACAATGACAGTTGCTGAATTAATGCGTATTCTTCTGGATGAAGAAAAACTTGAATGGGATGATGCATGGGATATCACAACACATACCTGTGCTTACACAAACCATACCATCATGGCAGAAGCACTGGAAAAATGGCCAATCGAGCTGTTCTCCAAATTGCTTCCTAGAGTTTACCAGATTATCGAAGAAATCAACCGCAGATTCATCGAAGAAATCAACCAGAAATATCCTGGAAATCAGGAAAAAGTCCGCAAAATGGCTATTATTTATGATGGACAGGTTAAGATGGCACATCTTGCAATTGCAGGTGGTTATTCTGTAAACGGTGTTGCAAGACTGCATACCGAAATCCTGAAAAAACAGGAATTAAAAGATTTCTACGAAATGTATCCGGAAAAATTCAACAATAAGACAAACGGTATTACTCAGAGACGTTTCATGGTTCATGCAAACCCGCTTCTGACAGATTGGATTACAGACCACATCGGAGACAAATGGATTACAGACCTGCCACAGCTTGCTAAGTTAAAAGTTTATGCCGATGACAAGAAAGCACAGCAGGAATTTATGAACATTAAATACCAGAATAAAGTGCGTCTTGCAAAATATATCTTAGAGCATAACGGAATCGAAGTAGACCCGAACTCCATCTTTGATGTTCAGGTAAAACGACTTCACGAATACAAACGTCAGTTAATGAACATTCTGCATGTTATGTATCTGTACAATCAGATTAAAGAACATCCGGAAAGAGATTTTTATCCGAGAACCTTTATCTTCGGTGCCAAAGCAGCCGCTGGTTACAGACGTGCAAAACTGACAATCAAACTGATTAACTCAGTTGCAGACGTGATCAACAACGACGCTTCCATCAACGGAAAATTAAAAGTTGTATTTATTGAAAACTATCGTGTATCCAACGCTGAAATCATCTTTGCTGCAGCTGATGTTTCCGAACAGATTTCTACAGCAAGTAAAGAAGCATCCGGAACCGGTAACATGAAGTTCATGTTAAACGGTGCACTTACCGTTGGTACAATGGATGGTGCAAATGTTGAAATCGTAGAAGAAGTAGGCGAAGAAAATGCATTTATCTTCGGTCTGTCTTCTGATGAAGTTATCAACTACGAAAATAATGGCGGATATGACCCAATGCAGTACTTTAATAATGACCCGGACATCAGAAATGTATTAATGCAGTTGATTAACGGTACTTATTCAAACGGCGACTTTGAAATGTTCCGTGAAATCTATGATTCCTTATTAAATACAAACTGCAGTGACCGTGCAGATACTTACTTTATTTTAGCTGACTTCAAATCTTATGCAGACGCACAAAGAAGAGTAGAAGAAGCTTACAGAGATGAAGCAGGTTGGGCTAAGAAAGCACTCTTAAATACAGCATGCTCCGGTAAATTCTCCTCTGACAGAACCATTCAGCAGTACGTGGATGAAATCTGGCATCTGGACAAAGTTACAATTGAGGACTAATTGTAAAACGAATTAAAATTTATTTTAGAAAGCCCTCTGGCAAAACTTTAAGTTTTGTCAGAGGGCTTTTTTGCTGCTCTAAATTTGGAAAACTTTGAATGTAAATGGTACGCAGGAGGCAGAAATAACGGCAGATTAAAGGATAAAAAAAGGCGGAGCCTATTATTTCAGTTTTGGAAAATAGGTTCCGCCATTCATCATGATAATACCTGGTGCAATGATATCAACGTTTTCAATTAAATAGTTTTTAAAACGTTCCCATAATGTAACTTTTTTAACTTCTTTATTTGCTTTTACCATAGCTGTAGCTGTAGTACTTGCCATAATTAACATCTCCTTTTTTATACTGTTCTTTGTTCTTTACGAGTGTTATAATAGCATGAAAGATATGAAGTGTTTAGATGAGTTTTTAGCTATTAATTCGGTTAATATTGACATTGTATACAAAAATGGAAGGAAGTCGACAGAAATAAAGAAAGCACGCAATGGCGTGCAAAATTTGGAGAAGTTAATATGATTTATGAACCTTTGTTTGAATTGGAAAAAAATGGTATTAATATCAAGTATCATACCAATCAGGGAGAATACACACCGGCTCACTGGCATGGAGCAATTGAACTGATGTATATTTTAAATGGAGTCGGTACCATTTTAATCGAAGGAAAAGAATATAAGATGATTGCCGGAGAATTTATTGTGGTGGATTCCAATCAGATTCATGAAGCAAGGTGCGCCAGGGCTTCCATGATGATAGTGATTCATTTTTCAAGAAGTGCGATGATTCAGATAGAACCAAATCTGGAAAAGTATAGAATCAGCTGCCGAAGAAGTGAATTATTAAGAACAAATCTGGAAGATTATTTTCAGATTTGCGACCTGTTAAAAAAATTGCCGCCTCTTTATGTCAATCAGCCACTTGGCTATCGGCTGGAACGGCAGGCGATTGCGCTTCAGATTATGTCAAAGCTGTTATTCGCTTTTTCCTATCCAAAGACTGCGATTACGTTACGGGAAGATGACACAAGACTGGAGAGGCTTTCTGAGATTACCGATTATATTGAAGAACATCATACAGAACGATTGTCATTAGAAGAAGTGTCCGGACGATTTTATCTGAGTCGTGAGTATTTCAGCCGTTTTTTTAAAGAAAATATGGGTGTTACATTTTCAAAATATTTAAATCAAATCCGGTTGATGCACATTTATCATGATTTATGCAGTACCAAAGAAAATATCCTTGATATAACTGAAAAACATGGATTTACCAATTATAAATTATTTAATAAGATGTTTCAGGAAACGTATGGATGTAAACCAAGGGAACTGAGGGCACGAAGAAAATAGTTACTATATAGTTACTATAATGAATTTCAGTATGTTTAAAAAGGTTCTGCATACTGGTAGCAATTAGAAAAATGGAGAAAACCTGTAATTTATTGCCGGTATTAGTTGACATTAACCGAATTGTTTTCTAAAATATAACCATAAAAATTATAGTTATTATGTATGAAGGAAGAAAATAAATATGAAGAGAAAAATGATGGCACTTTTACTGTCTATGACACTTGGTGCAACCATGTTTGCAGGCTGTGGCTCAGGAAGCAGTGATTCTGGTGACAGCAGTGCAAAAGACACAAAAGAAGATGCAGCAGCGGACGAGACAGACAAAGAAGAAGCTGATGCAGCAGATGAGACAGAGGCTTCCGGTGAAAAGACAGATGTTTATGTGTTTATCGCAGCCAGCTTAAAGAACACAATGGAAGAAATTAAAGCAAATTATGAGGCGGAGCATCCGAATGTAACATTATCTACAATGCAGATAGTTCAGGAACTCTTCAGACTCAGATTGAAGAAGGCGCACAGTGCGACATTTTCTTCTCGGCAGCTACAAAGCAGATGGATGCTTTAACTGAAGAAGGTTATGTAATCGATGGTTCTGTGACAAATTTACTGGAAAATAAAATCGTATTAATCAAACCAACCGGAAAAGAAACAGCAGTTACCGGATTTGATAATATTACAGAGGCTTCCAGCCTTGCACTTGCAGGTGAAGATGTTCCGGTTGGACAGTATGCAAGAAAATTATTTGAAAATATCGGAAATCTTGATGATGTAATGGCGATGGAAATCAACGAAGGTGCAAATGTTACAGCAGTGCTTACAGCGGTAGCAGAAGGAAGCAACGAAGTTGGTGTTGTATATGCAACAGATGCAGCTTCTATGGCAGATAAAGTTGAAGTAATTGCGGAAGCAACAGCAGACCAGGTTGACCCGGCTATCTATCCGATTGGATTAATTGAAGATAAAGAAGCAAGTGATGCAGAAGTAAAAGCAGCAGAAGAATTTAAAGAATATGTTGCAACAGACCCATCACCAATGGAATTATTAACAGCAGCAGGATTTAACCAAATCAAGTAAGTTCCTGTTTCAATTGCGAAAAGCAATAAGCAGGGGTGGGGACTTGCTTGTATCAGGAGGGGGCAAGCCCCTTCTGATAAGCTGCGTAGCAGCTATTTGGTTATGAGCAAGTAGCGAAGCGGATTGCGAATATCCACTTGACACAGTATACAGAACAGTAAAAAATAAAATACATAAAAGTAAAATTGAAAAGGGGGTGAAGATCTATGAATGAAATTTTGGAGACAATAGATTGGAGTCCTCTTTTTATTTCTCTGAAAACAGGTATTCTTGCGACTGTGCTTGCGTTTTTTGCAGGAATTGCAGCCGCAAGGTTTATTATGAAATTAAACAATACCGCAAAAGCAGTTGTAGATGGATTATTGACACTTCCACTGGTACTTCCTCCTACGGTAGCAGGTTTCTTTCTGTTACTGATTTTCAGTCTGCGGAGACCATTTGGAAAGTATTTATACACACAGTTTGACATTAAGCTGGTTCAGACCTGGCCGGGCTGTGTGATTGCGGCACTTGTCATTGCATTTCCACTTATGTATCGAAATGCAAGAGCAGCATTTGAACAGATTGACGTAAATGTGATTTATGCGGGGAGAACGCTTGGAATGTCTGAGAGAAAAATTTTCTGGAAGGTAGTTGTTCCGATGGCAGCTCCGGGACTTGCATCCGGTACGGTACTTGCATTTGCAAGAGCAGTTGGAGAATATGGGGCAACTTCCATGCTTGCCGGAAATATTCTTGGAAAAACCAGAACGGTATCCGTGGCAATTGCTTCGGAGGTCGCCGCAGGAAACTGGGATACCGCTGCATTTTGGGTCTGTGTGATTGTAATTTTATCGTTCCTGATTGTGGCACTCATCAATCTGATATCAGGAAAAAATATGAAAAATGTGAACAGGTGGATGTGATATGGCACTACAGGCAAAGATAAAGAAAAAATTTTTCGGATTTACATTGGATGTGGAATTTGAAACAAAAGAGGGATGCATGGGAATCCTCGGCGCGTCGGGCTGTGGAAAGAGCATGACCTTAAAATGTATTGCCGGAATTGAAAAACCGGACAGCGGAAGAATTGTATTAAATGGAAGAGTATTGTTTGATTCCGAGAAGAAAATTAATCTTCCGGTTCAGAAAAGAAATGTCGGATATTTATTTCAAAATTATGCCTTATTTCCGACTATGACCGTAGAACAGAATCTGATGGTTGTAATGGAGGGCAAAAAAGAAGAAAAACGGGCGAAGATAAAAGAGCAGCTTGAACGTTTTGAACTTTCGGGTTTGGAAAAAAGATATCCTTCCCAGCTGTCCGGCGGACAACAGCAGAGGGTTGCACTTGCAAGAATGTTGCTCCATCAGCCGGAAATAATTATGTTGGATGAACCATTTTCTGCGCTCGATGGATTTTTAAAAGATACGCTTCAGCTTGAAATGCTGGAATTGATTGAAGAATACCAAAAGGATGTACTGATGGTTTCTCATTCAAGGGATGAAATCTATCGTTTTTGTGACAATATGGTACTGCTTGAAAAAGGCAGCTGTATCTTAAAAGGAAAGACAACCGATATTTTTGCAAATCCGAGAAAGATGGAAGCAGCGAGATTGACCGGCTGTAAAAATATTTCTGCGGCAGAAAAAGAGGCAGTCACAGTGTGTATGCCAGGGACTGGGATTTTGTATTTGAAACGGAAGAAGAAGTAAAAGATTCCATAAAATATATTGGGATTCGGGCACACTATATGAAACCGTCGGACGTGCCGGAAAAAATAAATTCCATGAAAATTGTATCGGCCGGTTATACAGAGACTCCGTTTGAGAATCAGCATTTGTTTAAAAATGCTGAAAATCCAAAGAGCAAGAGACTTTGGTATATCGAAGAAAAACCGGATTTAAAAGAGACAACGGAACAACCATTACCATCTTATATGGTGTTTCCGAAAAAGTCTCTCATGCTTCTTGAGTGAAAAAGCTGATTGACAAAAGACAGTTTTTTTTATTGTTATCACAAATGAGAAAAGGGAAACGAGAAAAGAAAATTTCTTTTTTCCTTTTCTTGTTTTTCTGGGAAAAGAAACTTGACAAATAATATAAAGTATTTTATGTTACTAGTACACCGAATATTTAAGTAACCACCATATTGACTTGCCTGATTTTTAATCTACTGCGTTGTCGTCAATCGTCGTAGCCACCGCTACGCCTCATTCCTCCGTCTTGTATATAAGAAAATCATTCAGCGTCAATATAGCAGCTACTTAATTTACGCTGACTAGTAACGGACAAAAGTATGTGGCAAAAATTATTAAAAGATAGAATAAAATAATTTGACTTTAAGGAGAATGAAAAATAATGACATTAAAAGAGTGTTATGATGCATTAGGCGGTAATTATGAAGATACCGTAAGGCGTCTGTATAATGAAAAATTAGTAGAAAAATTTTTATTTAAATTTGAAGAAGATCCAAGTTTTGAAAATCTGAAAAAAGCGCTGGAGGAGGAAGATCTGGAAGCTGCATTTCGTGCGGCGCATACTTTAAAAGGTGTTGCACAGAACATGGGATTTGACAATCTTGCAGAATCAAGTTCTGTATTGACAGAGGCTTTGCGTTCCAGAAAGGTTATGCCATATGCAGAGCAGATAGAGGGAGTATGTGAGGATTACAACAAAATCCGTGAAACAATTACGGAATATAAAAAATGATATGAATGTTAAAAGAAAATAAAGTAATTGACAAAGACCTGCATCTATGTTAGACTGGAAAAGCGACAGTGGAAGTGGGTCTTTTTTTTTGTGCCTAAAACAAAGGATAAAAAAAGATTTGTCGCGGTAAACAAGGAAATGTTGCAAAGGCAGAAACGTGAATCTGCCGGCGATAAAAGACACATGGAGGTGGAAGTCGTGCGCGTAAAAATCACATTGGCATGCACAGAATGTAAACAGCGTAATTACAACATGACAAAAGAGAAAAAGAACCATCCGGAACGTATGGAAACTAAAAAGTACTGTAAGTTCTGTAAGGCTCATACTTTGCACAAAGAAACAAAATAATCTGGCTGTGAGGTGAAGCTATGGAAGCAGAGAAAAAAGGAAAAGCTCCAAAGAAAAGCTGGACCAAAGGACTTCAGGCTGAATTTAAAAAGATAGTCTGGCCGGAACAGCAGACACTGGTAAAACAGACCGTTGCTGTTGTAGTTATTACTGCGATTATAGGTGTACTTATTTCAGCAGTTGACAGTGCAGCTCTGCAGGCATTGAATTTATTGATTAAGTAAGGATAAGGTGAAAGCATGTCAGAAGCAAATTGGTATGTTGTACATACCTATTCAGGGTATGAAAACAAGGTAAAAGCCAACATTGATAAGACAATTGAGAACCGACACCTGGAAAATCAAATTTTAGAAGTTCGCGTACCCTTAGAGGACGTAGAAGAGAACAAAGATGGCAAACGTAGAATTGTCCAGAAAAAAATGTTCCCTGGATACGTTTTAATTCACATGATAATGAATGACGACACATGGTATGTTGTAAGAAACACCAGAGGTGTTACAGGGTTCGTAGGTCCGGGTTCCAAGCCGGTTGCTCTCTCAGAAGCTGAGATGGAACGTCTTGGAATTCAGAACGTAGTAGTTCAGATTGATTTTGAAGTGGGTGACAGCGTTGTTATCACAAGTGGTGCATGGAAAGACACAGAGAGTGTAATCCAGAGCATCAACGAAGCAAAACGTACGGTAACAATAAATGTTGAGATGATGGGACGCGAAACACCGTTGGAAATCGGATTCGCGGAAGTAAAGAAATTGTAACAAAAGTAAAAGGGCCGTAGGTCACAGGCCCGTGGGAGGGAAATCCCCGACATTACCACATTATTAGGAGGTGCCAAAATGGCAAAGAAAGTAACAGGATATATTAAATTACAGATTCCAGCTGGAAAGGCAACACCAGCACCACCGGTTGGTCCTGCTCTGGGTCAGCACGGTGTAAACATTGTACAGTTTACAAAGGAATTTAATGCAAGAACAGCAGATAAAGGTGACTTAATCATCCCTGTTGTTATTACTGTATATGCGGACAGAAGCTTCAGCTTCATCACAAAGACTCCGCCGGCAGCAGTTCTGTTAAAGAAAGCTTGTAACATCAAATCTGGTTCAGGCGTTCCTAACAAAACAAAAGTTGCTACAATTTCCAAAGCAAAAATCCAGGAAATTGCAGAAATGAAAATGCCAGACTTAAATGCAGGTTCTCTTGAAGCAGCTATGAGCATGATCGCTGGTACTGCAAGAAGTATGGGAATCACTGTAGAAGAGTAATTAACTATCAAACGAACGTGGGAGGGACATTCCCGCAATTACCACTAGGAGGTTATTAATATGAAACGCGGAAAGAAATATGTAGAAGCTGCAAAAGCAGTGGATCGCGCAAATTTATATGAAACAGAAGAAGCTATCTCTTTAGTTAAGAAAACAGCGGTAGCTAAATTTGACGAAACAATCGAAGCGCATATCAGAACAGGATGTGACGGACGTCATGCTGACCAGCAGATTCGTGGTGCAGTTGTACTTCCTCACGGAACAGGTAAAACTGTTCGTGTATTAGTATTTGCTAAAAATGCAAAAGCTGATGAAGCACAGGCAGCAGGAGCAGACTTCGTAGGAGCTGAAGAATTAATTCCGAAGATCCAGAACGAAGGATGGTTAGATTTCGACGTAGTAGTAGCTACACCGGATATGATGGGTGTTGTTGGTCGTCTGGGTCGTGTACTTGGACCAAAAGCTTAATGCCAAACCCAAAAGCTGGTACAGTAACAATGGACGTAACAAAAGCTGTTCAGGAAATCAAAGCTGGTAAGATTGAATATCGTCTTGATAAAACAAACATCATTCACGTGCCAATCGGAAAAGCTTCTTTCACAGAGGAGCAGTTAGCAGACAACTTCCAGACTCTTATGGGAGCTATTGCAAAGGCTAAACCAAGCACACTGAAAGGTCAGTACCTGAAGAGTGTAACACTTGCTTCTACAATGGGACCAAGTGTTAAGGTTAACCCGGTAAAATTAGCTCAGTAATAGATTTTAGAAAAAAGACGTCGTATCTAAGCAAGAGAGATATGGCGTACGTACGTCTGAGCATCGATCGATGTACAGCTCGTACGTCTGAGCATCATCGATGTACAGCTACTACGTCTGAGCATCGATCGATGTACACTACGTACGTCTGAGCATCGATCGATGTACAGCTCGTACTCTGAGCATCATCGATGTTACAGCATACGTCTCACGGATCAG
>ENA-OQCN01000819-OQCN01000819.1-human-gut-metagenome-genome-assembly--contig:-NODE-819-length-16409-cov-3.193957_pt1 | contig 16409 bp, 20 predicted proteins | sample MGYA00242497_ERZ504576 | MGnify/ENA primary metagenome ERZ504576 (study PRJEB26092, sample SAMD00036296) | human gut metagenome | host: Homo sapiens | study: EMG produced TPA metagenomics assembly of... | reverse complement strand
CTCCTTTCCTTTTGTGGGAGTGCTTGCACCGCCATTGGCGCAATGGTCGTTTCCCTGTCAATCGGAATGAATTCAGTTTCTTCTATCATGGCCGCCTGTTCCGTGGAGGAGTTTTTTCCTTCCTTTTCTTCCGGATAAGACAGGCAGACTCTTATTTTTGTCCGTCTGAGCTCCGGTAGCAGCCGGTTGGAAATATATTGATAAGGTATGCCGGCATCCAGATGTTGCAAGAAATCTTGCATTTTTACAGGATTGTCATGGTGATAATCTATCAATGCCAATACATCCTCCCGGTCGGGGACCAGCCTGTCGTCCGTTATCAGTTTCCGTAAGGCATCCCCGTATTCTTCTCCTGTACGGATACAGATTTGGGCGGCATTGACTTGCGGATATTTCCGACATAAGAACGCTTTTACTTCCTCGCTTCTTTTTAGGCCCGGCGCTATGTCCGGTTCTTTTTTTTCCGTTATATGAATCCGGCGAAACCAGAATAATGGAATAAAGATGTCTGCTGCGGGCAGGATGGGCAAGCAGGGAATCCAATGTTGCCAGCGTTTTACCGTTTCCTTGGTAATCCTTGTCCGCCTGTCGGGCCTTCAGGTCAAAATAGAGCATCATGTCCAATATGGTATCTTTGGGATTTTCGTACTCTGTCGTCCGGGCATAAGTGCTATTGGTCAGTAGGCACAAAAACACAAATATGCTGAATATAGTAGTGCGTTTTTCCATGGATTACCATTATGTGTGGAGCAAATATAGGTGATAAAATCTGAAAAAAAACTTATTAAATGTTCTATTTTCGGACGTGAAAGGGTTAGTGAAGCGATTGGACAGAATTTGCAAGTTTGGGCAGCCGGATAATGAGAAGGGCAGGGGAGCTTACTTTTATTTGGAGTGAATAATCAGAGGAATACTTTCTTTTTGCTTTTTACTTTCCAATGGACAGAAATGAACGGTCTTATCATATGGATAGGGCAATGTTTCATATTCCTTTTTTAATCCGTGTTTTTCAATCTAATTGTAATGTTGTGTGCGAAAACGGTTGTATTTGTGAAATAATACTAAATGAAAAGCGAAATTGAACTAAATATTTGGAGAAAATGAGTGTAAGTTGTACATTTGTCATGTGATTTTTTTCATAGTATTAGATTTAAGGTTAACAAAGGTTGGAGCAAAGCGTTGCTCCTTTTCCTTTTTTAAGCCCTTCGCTTTTGTTCTTTTCCTGCCTGTCAAGTTTCCTGTCTTTTAAAATATTCAGCTTCTTGTTTTCATCCATCGGATTTTATGTTATCTTTGTGTCAATGTAATTAATTGACAATCTAAATGAAAAGACACGCAAACCTTTTATGCTTGGGAGCTGCTGTTGCATTACTGAATGCCTGCGCTCCGGCTGTGAATGCTCCTGAACCTGTTTTCCCCATTCCTGAAAAGAAACAGGTGGATTGGCAGAAAATGGAGACATACGCTTTCGTACATTTCGGACTGAACACGTTCAATGATCGTGAATGGGGATATGGAGATTCCGATCCTGCTACATTCAATCCTGTCAAACTGGACTGCGAACAATGGGTGAAAACCTTTGTGGCGGCAGGGATGAAAGGAGTTATCCTTACGGCAAAACATCATGACGGATTTTGCCTGTGGCCTACGGGGCTGACCGAATACTGTATCCGTAACACGCCTTATAAAGACGGAAAAGGGATATAGTGCGTGATCTTTCGGAAGCTTGCAAGAAGTATGGTATAAAATTCGCTGTCTATCTCTCACCGTGGGACAGGCATCAGGCCAATTATGGAACTCCGGAATATGTGGATTATTTCTATCGACAGTTGTACGAGTTGCTGACCAATTATGGCCCGGTGTTTGAAATCTGGTTTGACGGGGCCAATGGCGGTGATGGCTGGTATGGCGGAGCAAAAGATTCCCGTACCATAGACCGGAAGACTTACTATGACTATGCGCGTGCCTATGAAATGATTGACAAGTTTCAGCCGCAGGCTGTTGTATTCTCGGATGGCGGTCCCGGATGCCGCTGGGTAGGTAACGAGAATGGATTTGCCGGAGCGACAAACTGGTCTTTCTTGCGTGCCGGAGAGGTTTATCCGGGATATCCTAAGTATAGGGAACTGCAATACGGACATGCGGACGGCAATCAGTGGACGGCTGCCGAGTGTGATGTGTCTATCCGTCCGGGCTGGTTTTATCATCCGGAGGAGGATGACCGGGTGAAGACGGTGGAGCAATTGACAGACCTTTATTACCGCAGTGTGGGACATAATGCGACTTTATTGCTTAATTTCCCCGTAAACCGGATGGATTGATTCACCCTACAGATTCGGCGAATGCTGTTGATTTTTATAAGAATGTACAGAAACAGTTGGCAAACAATCTGTTGAAAGGTGTTCTTCCGATAGTTTCCAATGAACGGGGTGGAAAATATACGGCAAAGGCGGTGACGGATGGAGAGTATGATACATATTGGGCTACGGAGGATAGCGTCACATCGGCTGTTATCGAGTTTGAATGGCCGGCCCCGCAGAAGGTAAACCGTATGCTGTTGCAGGAATACATTCCGTTGGGACAGCGTGTACAGTCCTTTGTGGTGGAATATAATAAGGAAGGGGAGTGGCTGCCTGTGAAACTGAATGAAGAGACTACTACAATCGGTTATAAACGTTTGCTTCGTTTTGAGACTGTCACTACGGACAAACTTCGCGTGAACTTTGAGAAATCACGCGCCTGCCTGTGTATCAATAATATAGAGGCTTATTATGCAGGAGAAACCCTTGATGTGTTTACAGCAAAAGCGGAGGAACTGAAAACATATCCGTTTACATTGCCGAAGGTAGATGAAGCGGAAGCCGGAAAATGTGCGGATAAAGATGCCGCCACTACTTGCTTTGTGGACGGCAATACGCTTCTGGTGGATTTAGGTACGGAACAGACTGTTTCTTCTTTCCATTATTTACCCGACCAGAGCGAGTATAACAAAGGACTGATAGCTGCCTATGAGATTTCAGTCGGCACGGAAGCCGGTGCGGTGAACCAGGTGGTGAGCAGCGGGGAATTCTCGAACATCAAGAACAATCCGATTCTCCAATCGGTCTACTTCAGTCCGGTAACAGCCAGATATGTGCTGTTGAAAGCAGTGCGGATGGTGGAAAATGACGGACCGATGGGCTTTGCCGAACTAGGAGTGCAATAACCATGCATCAATATACTCATGTACCCGTTCACGGTACAGCTACCGTATGTCAATGGGTATATGAGTATCTTGATACATGGTTACATTATTAACCGGTACACTCCTCCTGCCAGTGCTCGTATCACCCCTTTCATTTCTAATTCAAACAGTAATGCACTCATTCGGTTTACAGGTATGTTGGTGTCTATCACCAATGTGTTGATTTGTAATCCTTCCGGCATTTTGCCGAGTCGTTTTACTATTCGTTCCTCTTCCTCGCTTAAATCAGGGAACAATTCCCGTTGTACTGTTTTCTCGGTTTTGGAGCTGCTTTCCCATCCCATGGCCTTCACTAAATCTTCGGCTGATGTGATAAGCACTGCCTGGTTTTTTCTTATCAGATTGTTGCAGCCTATGGAATATTCATCATTGCATCGTCCCGGAAAGGCAAAACAGTCCCGGTGATAACTTTCCGCCAGTTCGGCGGTGATGAGGCTCCCCCTTTGGCGGCGGATTCGATAACGACGGTAGCGTCACTCATACCTGCCACAATGCGGTTTCGTTTCACGAAATTCTGCCTGTCGGGATTGGTTCCGCTTGTAAATTCGGTCAGTAACCCTCCCTGTTCCAACATGCTGACGGCTGTCTTCCGATGTTCGGCAGGATAAATACGGTCCAGTCCGTGTGCCAGCACGCCTATGGTCTTGAAATGATTCTGCAGGGCGGCGCGATGCGCATGGATATCAATGCCATAAGCCAGCCCGCTCACTATCAAGGTGTTTGGGCACAATACCGACAAGTCGGCAAGGAAACGGGTGCAGATATCCTGCCATAAGGGGTGGCATGACGGGTTCCTACTATATTAATAATATGCAGCGTGTTCAGATCGGCATTTCCCCGATAAAATAAAGCTAGCGGAGCATCATCACATTCACGCAAACGGCTGGGATAACCTTCATCATTTAAGGTGAGGCAGCGGATATGATTTTTCTCACAGAAAGTTAATTCCTGCTCTGCACGCCGGAAAGCTTCGGAGTTATTCAACGCAGTATGATCTTTTCGCTTACTCCGGGGACCAGTTGTGACAGCTCTTTGCGGTGTTCGAAAACACGGGTGGCGCTTCCCAGGTTGCTGACCAGTTTGAGTGCACCTGTCAACCCCAATCCCGGTATCCGGGTCAGGGCCAGGCTGCAAATTTGTTCGTCTTGTGTCATTCGCTCAGGTAGGGTGCGAAAGTCTCGTCAAATAGAGCGCTGTCCCCTAATCTGCCGTTTACCACGCATACTGATTCTACAGTGGCCTTGACAGTCACTTTCATATCGGGCAGACGGAAGATGTCCTGATAGAACACATATTTAATACCTTCTTTTTTCAGATAGAGTTTAGAAACGAATTCGTCACCGCTGCGCAGCGGAGTTTTGAACGCCATGGTGAGCCGTGCCACTACCGGGTCCACTCCTTCCTCGTGCAGACGGGCGAAACTGATGCCCACCGATGTGAGAAACTCATGGCGTGTATGTTCCAGATAATGTTGATAGTTGGCATTGTTCACAATACCCTGCAGGTCGCATTCATAATCGCGTACCTTCATCTTCAGTTCATAAATATACTTTTCCATAAAGCAAAGGTATAAGAAAAATGTGTTACTTTGCAGATAAACTTAAAAAAAGAAGTGAATGAAACTATATGCTGCGCCTTTACAAGGTTTTACGGAAGCTCCCTGGAGAAACTTTCATGAGGAAGTTTTTGGTGGAATAGATGCGTATTATACTCCTTTTGTACGAATAGAGAGAGGAGGATTCCGTAACAGGGATGTACGGGACATTGCTCCCGAAAACAATACGGTTTCCCATGTAGTGCCTCAGCTCATCGCGTCCACTCCTGTCGAGCTGGAACGGTTGGCCGCTTTGTTTACAGAGAAAGGATATAAGGAAGCGGATTTTAATATGGGGTGTCCTTTTCCGCTGGTTGCAAGAAAGCACAAGGGCTCCGGCATATTGCCTTATCCTGCCGAGGTAGAAGCTTTATTGAAAGAGTTGACACATTATCCTGAACTGAGTTTTTCGGTTAAGATGAGATTGGGATGGGAGAGTGCGGATGAATGGCGGCTGTTGTTGCCTTTGCTGAACGCTGCCCCCTTGCGGCGGATCGTTCTGCATCCCCGTATCGGGAAGCAACAATACAAAGGAGAGGTGGACTTGGCTGCGTTCACCGCTTTCTATGAGGAGTGCGCGCATCCGTTGGTGTATAACGGCGATTTACTGACGGTGGAGGATATCCGGAAAGTGGAAGAGAAATTTCCCTGCCTGGAGGGCGTCATGCTGGGACGCGGGTTGCTGGCCAATCCTGCATTGGCTTGGGAATATGTAAACGGAACCTCTTTTTCTCCCGATAAATTGCATGAAAAGGTGAAGGCGCTTCACGCACGCCTTCTTCAATATTATGAAGCCCATTTACAGGGAGAGGCGCAATTGCTGAGTAAAATGAAGCCTTATTGGGAATACCTGCTGCCCGATGCGGACCGGAAGATAAAGAAAGCAATAAAGAAGGCTACAACGATGGATAAGTATTTGACGGCGGTGAACCAGCTGTAATGATGGAAAAGGGGCTTCAATACATGAAAACCGGAGTGCTTCTTCAGTTCATTCATCCGGTATAACTGCTTGTAAAATAGGGAAGTATCCTGATAGGAGAACCTTCAGTTTCCTGTCAGTTACTTCCAGCCCATATTTTTGTTCTTACCTGTTAGATGAGAGGTGTGTTCGTCATGCCTGTATTTTAAGAAATACTTATCTGTCTTTTCTTGGAGCATATCTTTTATCTTCCTTGTTATGTATCCAGTTACTTCCTGATAAGTTTATCGTTTCACTAAAGTGATGAAACCTTATCACTCTAGTGATGAACTTGTACCACTTTAGTGATGAAACTTCATCACCCAAGTGAGACGATTGATTCTTCAAGACGAAAACACAAACTTGTCCTGATGAAATCCCTTTTACATAAGGATGTTTACGCTTAGTCACTTTTCATCCCGAAAGGCCGGAAAGCCCTTGACAAAGGCTTTTCAATGTGCTATCTTTGTGGAAACAACAACTAAAAAAACAATAAAATCATGATGAAAGAAATGATTCGGAAGGTGATGGAATGGTGCAAGTTATGGAACGGTGAAACTGCAACGGCGAAACAGGCAGGCCCTTCTTCGGATAAAAGGGAAAAAGAACAGGCTGCGGATAACCGGGAAGTACAAGACCGTCTGGAGAACTACTTGTGGAAACACTATGAGTTCCGTTTCAACGTGTTGACGGAACAGCCCGAATATTGCGCGAAGGGGCAAGGGACGGACACACCTTATAAGATAGTGACTCAGCGTACCTTGAACACCTTGTGCCTGGAAGCGCACCGTCATCGCATCAATTGCTGGGATAAAGATGTGAGCCGCCTGCTCCATTCGGAACGCTTGGAAGATTATCACCCTTTCCTTACTTATATGGATACACTGCCCCAATGGGACGGAGTGGACCGTATCACTCCGCTGGCGCAGCGCATCTCGAAGAAAACTTTCTGGATAAACGGCTTCCACCGCTGGATGCTGGGAATGGCCGCCCAGTGGTCAGGACGCATGGACCGTTGCGCCAATGCAGTGGCCCCTATGTTGGTGAGCCGTATGCAGGGCAAGTGTAAATCTACTTTTTGTCAGTTATTGATGCCCGATGGGTTGCGGGATTATTACACGGACAGTTTTGAGTTGACGGGCCAGTCGGGCTGCGAACAGAAACTGGCGCAGTTCGGGCTGATTAATCTGGATGAGTATGACCGTCTTTCTCCTCAAAAACTGCCGTTGCTCAAGACACTGATGCAGATGAAGAAGTTGGATTTCCGTAAGTCTCACCGTTCATCCTACAGTCATCTGCCCCGTATGGCCTCGTTTATAGGAACCAGTAATCATAAGGATTTGCTGACCGACCCCACGGGCAGCGCCGTTATCTTTGTGCCGAGGTGAAAGAGAAAATAGACTGCACGCCGCTGGAGCACAAGCAATTGTTTGCCCAATTGAAGGCGGAGCTGGACGGCGGCGAGCGTTATTGGTTTTCGGCCGAAGAGGAAGCGGAACTGCAATTGCGCAACCGCGAGTTCTATGCCATGCCCGTAGAGCAGGAGGTGTTCTACCGTTGCTTCCGTCTGCCCGAGGCAGGAGAGGAGTTCAAACTCTATTCGGCTTCGGTCATTTTCACCATTTTGCAGAGCCGTTATCCTGCCGCTATGCGCGGCATGACGGTGGTGCGTTTCGGCAAGATGATGAGCGCCATGGGGGCGGAACGGATGCATACGGAGAAAGGAAATCTGTACAAGGTGGTGCTGGCGGCATAATTCCCGTCCATCAGGCCGGCTGAAAGGACTGACAGGAGGCTGAAGGGGCTTCTGTCAGTCTTATTTATTGTGTGACAGTGTGTTAACCGTGCTGAATGGACTGAAGGCGGGGTGCATGAATGCCAAAAAACATACTATAAGAATCTTTTTAAAGAGCCGTTTTCTCAAGAATTTGTACTAAGTTTGCAACCAAACTACATAATTAAAAAAACTATGATTAACAGATTTGTATTGAACGAAGTATCTTACTTCGGTCCGGGTGCGCGTGAAGTGCTTCCACAAGAGATTAAACGTTTGGGCTTGCATAAGGCGTTTGTTGCTACAGACAAGGACTTGATTAAGTTCGGTGTGGCTGATAAAGTGTTGAAAGTCTTGGAGAATGCAGGTATTCCTTATGAAATATTCAGTGAAATCAAACCGAATCCTACCGTAAGCAATGTAAAGGCGGGAGTTGAAGCTTTTGCAAAATCAGGAGCGGACTTTATTCTGGCTATCGGCGGCGGTTCGTCTATCGATACTTCGAAAGCGATTGGTATCATCACTAATAATCCAGACTTCAGTGATGTGGTGTCATTGGAAGGTGTGGCTCCTACAAGGAAAAAGTCAGTGCCTATCATTGCACTGCCCACTACCGCCGGTACTGCCGCCGAGGTGACTATCAACTATGTCATCACGGATGAGGAAAACCATAAGAAGATGGTTTGTGTAGACCCGAACGATATTCCCGCCATCGCTATTGTGGATGCGGAACTGATGTACACTCTGCCTAAAGGGCTGACTGCTTCTACCGGTTTGGACGCACTGACCCACGCCATCGAGTTGATAACCAAAGGCGCTTGGGAAATGAGTGATATGTTCGAGATCAAGGCGATCGAAATGATTGCCCGTTATCTGGAAACCGCTGTCTTCGAGCCTACCAATGCGGAAGCCCGTAACGGTATGGCCGTGGCACAGTACATTGCAGGTATGGCGTTCTCTAATGTAGGCTTGGGCGTGGTTCACGGTATGGCCCATCCGTTGGGAGCTATCTTCGATATTCCTCACGGTGTGGCTAATGCACTGTTGCTGCCTGTCATCATGGAGTTCAATGCTCCGGCTGCTTTGTCCAAATATGTAGATATCGCCAAGGCGATGAATGTGTACAAGGATGGCATGAGCCGGGAAGAGGCTGCGAAGGCTGCTGTTGAGGCGGTGAAGGCATTGTCTGTCAAGGTGGGTATCCCTCAGCATTTGTCTGAACTGGGTATTAAGGAAGAAGACTTGCCCCGTCTGGCCGCTTCGGCTATTGCCGATGTGTGTACGCCGGGCAATCCTCGTGAAGTGACGGAAGAAATTATTCTGGAACTTTACAAGAAGGCTTTCTAAGCGTAATTCTTTTGTAATAAAAGCATAGGTGGTGTGTGGATGTGCAGGGCATATCCACACACTTTTTTATCTCCTTTCTGTTTTTTGAATTGTTATGTGAGTTTCATCTTTTTGTATTTGGATTGAAATGTGCAGTTCGTTTCTTTGCGGCAGAAAACAATAAACTTAAAGTTATGAAAAAGAAGTTCATTTTAACCGTTGCTTTTTTGAGTATCAGTTTGTTTGCCCAACAGATGTGGGCTATGCCGTTTTGTCCGGTGCGTGACAAAAAGAGAATGTGAAAACGGATGCATCTTCGGCTAAGGTGGAAACATGGGAGTTTTACTCTACTGTTGAAACCCCTTCTTCCGAAGAGCTGGCTGCATTGGTTTCTAATCATAAATTAGGTAAGAAGGTAGCCTTCCTGTATGATTCATTTAAAGATACTTATGTGGTGAAGGAAGAGGTGGTACCCGGAGATCCGACGCGTCGTACGGTGATTCGTAAGCCGGAAATCTACAATGCGGTACGTACCATTGAAAAAGAACTGAACCGTCAGGTAAGGAAAGACCTGCTGCCGCAGGATAAGGCGGAGCAGGAGTTTACAGGGGTGCTGAAAGTGGCGTTGGCCGCTATCGACTCGGATACGGAGTCTTTTGAGACTGCTTTACAAGAGAATAAAAAGGACGTATCTCATTTGTTGGGTGTATTCCGCCGTGTCAGCCTTAAAAGTATCTATTGAATTCTTTCTTTTCAGGATAAACTAACAATTATATATAAATGAAAACTAAACAGTGCTTGGTCATTGTTATGACCTTGCTATGCCTTTGCGTGAAGGCGCAGAATCTCAGAGTGACCGGTGTGGTGCGGGATAAGTCGGATGTGATTATCGGTGCCAGCGTAATGGTTAAAAACTCAACAGTGGGTACGGTGACAGATATGGATGGGCGTTATTCAGTGGAAGTGCCCGCCAATGGTGTATTGATTTTTTCTTATATCGGATATACTCCGGTAGAGAAACAAGTAGATGGACAAACGGTGATTAACGTGACGATGAATGACGATGTGCAGGCCATTGACGAAGTAGTGGTAACTGCTATCGGTATCAAGCAGCAGAAAAAGAAGTTGGGATATACTACCCAACAAGTCAATACCGAGGCTTTAGACCAGCCGGGTACGGTGAATGTTGGTAATGCCCTGTCGGGTCAGGTAGCCGGTTTGACGGTAAATAATCCTACCGGTATTTTTCAGGCTCCTTCGTTTTCCTTACGTGGAAAGACTCCGTTGATGGTGATTGACGGTGTGCCTGTGGAGTCGGATCTTTTTGACGTATCTCCCGAAAATATAGAAAGTATTAATGTTTTGAAGAACTGCCGCCGCTGCTTTGTATGGTTCGCGGGGTAAAGACGGTGCTATTTTGATTACTACCAAACTGGCGAAAGAGGATGGATTGACTGTTACGGCGGATTGTCCAGTATGGTTTCTGCCGGATTTACGGTCTTTCCTGAAACTCAGACAGAGTTTGGTTCGGGCTCTAATGGTCAGTATGCCTTTTGGGATGGAGCAGATGGTGGTATCTCGGATGGAGACATGACTGGGGACCTCGTTTTGCCGGGCAGAAAATAGCACAGTGGAATAGTCCTATCCGTAATAAAGAAACAGGAGAAACGATTCCTTGGTGGGGGGATGTTTCCGGTACGATTTATGATGACCAGTCTAAGTACGAACGGGTGCCCATCGCATGGGAACCTCATGATAACCTGAGGGACTTTTTACGTACCGGAATTATTACAAAAGCGACTTTTTCAGTGGCAAGCAAAAGTAAAAAAGCTAACTATAATTTTAACGGTGATTTCTCCAATCAGCGCGGACAGGTTCCCAATACTTCGGTTTATACGGGGGGATTGAACTTTAACAGTATGTATAACCTTAGTAACTCGGTTACTTTATCAGCCAATCTTTCTTATAACAAGGTATATTCTCCCAATTATCCACGTTATGGATATGGACCGAAAAATCATATGTATACCATTTTGTTATGGATGGGAAATGATGTAAATGGAAAGGAGTTGGCCGAGCATTATTATCGTCCGGACTCTGAAGGTACACGTCAGGCCAACTACAACTATGCGTGGTATAATAATCCTTACTTTGCTGCCAATGAACTGACGCAAAAGCATGACCGTAATACAATGAATGGACAACTGAAACTGAACTGGGATGTAATACCGGGGCTGAGTTTGCAAGGACGGGCTGCGGGACGTTTGGAAAGCACATTTGAAGATATGTCTGTTCCTAAGTCTTATATGAACTATGGTGATTCGCGGAATGGCGACTACAAAACGTGGAATACTGATCAGCTGGACATCAATGCGGATTTTCTTGCTACTTACACACGTGCTTTCAGCAGGAATTTTACGTTGACTGTCAATGCCGGTACTTCACTGTATTACCGTCAGATTCGGAAGCAAAGCCAGTCTACAGACGGACTGATTGTGGCGAAAGTATATAATTTGGGTAATAGCCTGAATCCTGTAAGCGCTACCAACTCGATGAACGAAAAAGCTATCGAGAGTGTTTATGGTTCTGTGAATGTAGATTTGTTTGAGTCTTTGTTTCTTACATTTACCGGGCGTAATGACTGGTCTTCTACTTTGGCAAAAGGGAATAACTCCTATTTCTATCCTTCTGTGTCATTAAGTACATTGGTTAATGAATATGTGAAACTGCCTTCATGGATGGATTATCTGAAAGTAAATGGTGCATGGGCGCAAGTTTCCAGTGACCTTGATCCTTATTCTTTGTATGCTACTTATTCCAATGGCACACTGTATGGCAGTATTCCGTCCGTGACTTATCCGGGTACGTTACTCAATGCGAATATATTGCCGCAAAAAACGACCTCGTATGAGGTGGGGGTTTCTACTTCGTTTTTGCATAATCGCATTGGAATTGATCTGACCTACTATCATATGCTGGATGAGAACAGTATTATAGAACTGCCCATATCATCTGCCTCGGCATTTACCAAACGTTATGTGAATGGTAACGAATACACAACAAACGGTTTCGAGCTGATTGTTTCCGCCACTCCGGTAAAAAACAAAAACTTTACCTGGAATGTAGCTACCAATTGGAGTAGTAATATTCGTAAGCTGACCGGGATTTATGGAGACCAGGAGAAGTTCGGCGATTTGAAAAAAGGTGACCGGGCTGATGCTATGTATGCTACCGAGTGGGAAAAGACACCGGATGGCCGGTTGATATTGGATGCGAATACGGGTTTGCCCACTCAGAGCGCTTTTAAGACCAAAGTAGGAAACCAGTCTCCTGATGTTCGTTTCGGATTGCAGAATACTTTCAAGATAAAGGATTTTACTGTCAATATAGATATGGACGGAGCTATCGGAGGAACGTTGATATCTACTACCACGCAGAAAATGTGGTGGGGAGGAAAGCATCCCAAATCTACCATGTATCGTCAGGAAGAATATGATAATGGTGGCAAGCCTGTTTATGTGCCCGAAGGTGTCAATATAGTAAGCGGTGAGGTGACTTATGACGTGAATGGGAATATTGTTTCCGATACCCGTGTCTATAAAAAGAATGAAACAGCGGTAAACATACAGACTTGGGCCCAGAATTATCCTTATCGTGCCGTGGTGCGTACAGAAGAAAGCGAGTTGTTTGCTAATACGTTCAGCCGTTCTTTCCTAAAACTGAGACGTGTTGCAGTGACGTATGATTTGACTAAGTTCATTCAGTCACAGTTTATAAAAGGGCTGGATGTCACAGTGTTTGGAAACAATCTGGCCGTGCTGAAAAAGACTCCTTATTTGGATCCGGACTTTGGTGCCAGTGATGGAGATTTGCAGGATCCGTCGGCCCGTTATGTAGGAGTGAGTGCTAACATTAAATTTTAACGTTTATTCAAAATATGATGAAGAAGTATATCAAATACATGGCATCTCTTCTTGCCGTATCCTTTGCAATGAGTGCTTGCATTGATTTGGAAGAGATGAATGTGGATCCTAATAATGCCACTACTACCAATCCTTCCCTGTTGTTGACCGGAGTTGCTTATAGTGCTTTCAATCAAACCAGTTCGGATGCTTGCCATGCAGCCAAGATGCTGATTCTGACTTCGGGAGAAAGCAAGTATCAGGTTTATAAATGGACGCGTGGGGATTTTGATTATTATAGCAATTTGCGTGATGTGACCAAAATGTCAGAAGAGGCCGGAGAAGGAAGTGCTTATCAGGCTTTGGCTCATTTCTTCCGTGCCAATTATTTCTATCAGTTGACTCTGGACTTTGGAAGTATCCCCTATACGGATGCGCTTAAGGCAGAAACAGATGCGAATTACCAGCCGGCATACGATTCGCAGGAAGTTGTGCTGGCCGGCATTTTGAAGGAACTGGAAGAGGCCGATAAAATGTTGAAGGCAGTGATGAGATTATTTCGGGAGATATTATCTACAATGGCAACTTGGTTAATTGGAGAAAATTGATTAATGCTTACCGCTTACGTATTTTGATGTCTTTGTCGGGAAAAGAGAAGGTAGGTGATATAGATGTTAAATCGGAGTTTTCAAAGATTGTAGCCGACGGACCTTTAATGGAAAGCTTGTCGGATAACGGGCAGTTGATCTATCTTGACCAGCAGGATAACCGTTATCCGTATTTTAATGACAGCGATTTCGGTTCGGGGCGTTTTATGGATTCCACTTATATTGCTGCATTGGCTACACGGCAGGATCCGCGTTTATTTGCTGTTGCCACGCAAACTCCGAATGCTGAAAAAGCCGGAAAAGCGATTAATGATTTCAGCTCTTATGACGGGGGTGACCCGGCTGTTCCTTATAGTTTGGTTAATGATAAGGCGGTGGCTGGAAACTGTTCCAAGCCTGCTCCCCGTTATTACCAGACTCCGACCAATGAGCCTATGGTCTTGTTAGGTTACGTTGAACAGCAGCTTATATTGGCTGAGGCTGTAGTAAGAGGATGGATTCAGGGAGATGACAAGATTTATTATGAATCGGCCGTCAAGGCGTCTTTTGAGTTTTATCAGAAATATGCTGTGTCGGTAGCTGATTATCTCACTCAGGATGCAGCGGCAGAATACCTTCGAAATGACAAGGTGGCTTATTCCTCTTCCCTTTCTACTGATGAGAAGATAGAGCGTATTATTATGCAAAAGTATTTGCCGACATTTTTGCAGGGAAGTATATGGCTACCTACTATGAGGCGCTTCGTACGGGGTATCCCGATTTCCGCCGTGCCGCAGGAGTTAGTCTGCCTTATCGCTGGATGTATCCGCAGGATGAATATAATAACAATGCCACTCATGTGGAGGCTGCTTTGAATGAGCAGTTTGGTGGAAGTGATAAAACCTCGGATAAGCCTTGGTGGTTGCAGTAATTAGTTTAAATAAATTTTTAGGATGATGAAAAAGATAAAAACATTATGTGGTGTGTTGGCTCTGCTTTGTGTAGGGATGATGCCGGTAAGCGCGCAAAATGTGCTGAAATTCAATGCAGACAAGAAGTTTAAGATTGTTCAGTTCACTGATGTTCATTGGGTACCGGGAGACTCTGCCTCGGAAGAAGCGGCGGAGCGAATGAATGAGGTCTTGGATGTTGAGAAACCGGATTTGGTGATTTATACAGGTGATTTGGTGTTTGGCAAGCCGGCGAGCGAGGCATTGTCTAAAGCTTTGGAACCTGTTGTTTCCCGCCGTTTGCCTTTTGCCGTGACTTGGGGAAACCATGATGATGAGCAAGATATGACCCGTATTGAGTTACTGGAATATATCAAAGATATGCCGGGTAATCTGACCTCTACCACGGCAGGGATTTCGGGAGTTACTAATTATGTACTTCCTTTGAAGTCGGAAGACGGAAAGAAGGATGCAGCTGTGCTTTATGTCTTCGATAGCAATGCGTATTCGTCTTTGAAACAGGTAAAAGGGTATGATTGGATAAGGCCGGATCAGATAAATTGGTATGTTGAGAGCAGTGTGGGATATACGGAACGTAATGGTGGCAAGCCACTGCCCTCGTTAGCTTTCTTTCATATTCCTTTTCCGGAATATAATGAAGCGGCGCAAGATGAAAATGCGTTATTGATAGGAACACGTAAGGAAAAGGCTTGTGCTCCGTTGATTAATACAGGTTTGTATGCTGCTATGCTGAATGCAGGAGACATAATGGCTACATTTGTGGGGCACGACCATGTGAATGATTATGTGGTTGATTGGAAAGGGATTTTGTTGTGCTATGGACGGTTTACCGGAGGGAATACCGTTTATCACGATATTCCGGGAGGAAATGGGGCACGGGTCATTGAACTGACACAAGGAGTGCGCTCTTTCAAGACATGGGAGCGCTTGGAGGGAGGAAAGATTATTAATGAAGTAAATTATCCGTCTGATTTCCAAAGAGAATAATAGTCAGTTGGGCAGGATAGGGGTATTCTCAGTACCTGTCCTTCCGGTGACAAGACTGTTTCGTCATTTGTTATACATAAATTATTGTCACAGCTTCATACATCCCTGTCGGCATTCTATGGATATAGTTAATAATGGCCGGCAGGGTGATAGAATATTATGACCGTTTCAGATATTCGTACCCTATCCGGCAATACAGGCATTTTTTCTTATCGCAATATTCTTTCTTTAATTGTATCAAAGCTTGGCTGTCGGCGGCATTGGAGGCTTTCATTCCGCATTGTTCCCACATGCGGGTGATATAATTGTTCTCCGCTTTCAATTCTTCCAGAAAACTGCCGGCACGTGCACAAAGTACACGATTCCCTTTATGCAGTCCGTAAGCATAGAGAAATGTCACTACCGTGTTGATAATGAGTAAATCCAGTGAGGTGTTACTTAGAGTCTTCGGACGGGAAGGGGAAGAACCGCCAAATGTATAATGAGTGAGCCAGTATTCTGACGTTCCTCCTTTCAGAATATCTCTGACACCTTGTAGTGTCTCCGTTTCCATGATGCGAGAGAGCAGTCCGTAGGCACGATGATAAAGACATGCCAACTGTGCAATCCGTATATGCGGAAAATTAGCAGGACGTAGCCGGAGAAAACGCCATAGGGAAGCATCCATCGGGATAAGTCCGAATTTATGCTGTAGATAGGTGTACTCTTTTTTTAGCCGGAGATAGTATCCGTCTCCATCAGAATCTTCCAGAATGCCGGCTTGTCCAAAGAAGATGGCTTCTATCTGGAAAAGGTCGTTCCGATGCTTGTCTACCGCCCGGAAGGGAAGCCGATGAGCCCAGGTTTCGAAAGCGTCTCCGTTCAGCCCGAAACCGAAATTACGTGCCAGTGTGATAAAAAAAGCATCTTCCCAATTGCCTTGACAACGTTTTAACCGTTCATTCAATAAGGTCGCTTTTTTGCTCGAATCTTTCCATCTGTAAGGCAGTCATCCATGAGTGGGCGGTGAAAGGGGGAGTGAAGGAATGATGCGGTAACAAGGGGGGTAGCTGTCTGTTTCCAACAG
>ENA-OQCN01000815-OQCN01000815.1-human-gut-metagenome-genome-assembly--contig:-NODE-815-length-16437-cov-8.663765_pt1 | contig 16437 bp, 21 predicted proteins | sample MGYA00242497_ERZ504576 | MGnify/ENA primary metagenome ERZ504576 (study PRJEB26092, sample SAMD00036296) | human gut metagenome | host: Homo sapiens | study: EMG produced TPA metagenomics assembly of... | reverse complement strand
AAAGAAAAAAACTCTTTTTATTCTTACACTTTCTTATTTATTCTTAACTTTCTCCAGCATCTCCTCAGCTCTCTCAATCTCGCTCTTCTCATCCTTCGGAAGAACAATATTAAGAATAATAGCAAATACTGCTGCCGGAACAATACCGGAACCACCAAAGATCAGACTGATCGCCTGTGGCAGATGCACCAGGATCGCTGTATTGGAGCCAAGTCCATAACCAAGACCAAGTGCTACAGAAACGATCGTAACATTTCTCGGTCCGATCGGCCACTTGGTAATTAACTGGATACCGCTGACAACAATGGATGAGAACATCATAACAGCAGCGCCGCCAAGAACGCTCTGCGGCATGATGGAGATCAGTGCAGCAAGCTTCGGGAACAGTCCGCATGCGATCAGGAAGATTCCTCCTGTAGCGATACAGAAACGGTTTACAACCTTATTCATTGCAACCAGACCAACGTTCTGACTGAAGGATGTGTTCGGAAGCACACCGAACAATGCTGCGAAGGAAGATCCAAGTCCGTCACACATAACACCACCGGAAAGCTCTTTGTCTGTAGCCTCTCTTCCAAGACCACCCTCTGTGATTCCGGAAATATCACCAACTGTTTCAACTGCAGTTACAATAAACATGATCAGGATCGGCACGATCGCACGCGCGTCAAATACCCATTTTACAGGCATCAGTGCCGGTACCGCGAACCATTTTGCCTGAGCAACCTTGTCCCAGTTGAGAACCCAGGCCTTTGTAGCCTCCACAGTAGCACCTGTGTCATCTACATATGTAAATGTTGTAGGAAGTACCATAGCCATGATACTTACCAAAACGTATCCCACGATAATACCGATGAGGATTGAAGAAAAGCTTGTGAAGCCTTTTGTTCCATGCTTCAGTACAATGATCACGATCAGAACTACAAAGCCTACGAAAAGGTTTTCAAGAGAACCGTAATCCTTTGCGGAGCTTCCGCCACCGAAAGAGCTGATTCCCACACCGATCAGTGAAAGACCGATTGAAAGTACAACCGTACCTGTTACAACAGATGGGAAAAATTTTCTCAAGGGCTTCAGAAAGCTTCCCAGAACAGTCTCAAAAAGACCGCCGATAAAGCAGGCTGCCATGATCGAACCATAGGCAACGACACCATTTCCCATAACTCCGGCAACACTCTGACATACGCCGATGAAGCCTGAACTTGTTCCCATAACGATAGGAAGCTTGCCACCGACCGGTCCGATCGTAAAGACCTGTACAAGTGTAACAATTCCTGCGATCAGCATTGCATTCTGAAGTAATGCAACCTGAAGATCCCCTCCTGCTTCGATCCCGCAGCTGCCGTGATGATCAGAAGCGGGGTAAGATTACCCACAAACATGGCAAGCACGTGCTGCAGTCCAAGGGGAATTGCCACCTTAAGAGGCGGGCGTCCGTCCAGCTCATAAGGCTGGCTGTGTTTTTCTCCTGTTTTTCCATAATGAATCCATCCTTTCTTTCCCTATGTCCTGACGATAACATAAAAAAGAAGGCAGTTATACCCACTGCTGAATATAACCGCCCTGTTATCTGTCAGTACACGTATCGTGTCTCTTCTGTTTCGACACTCTTATCTGAACTGTTATTTCAGACTCCTGAAAAACGGGTTCATTATACAGTATCCCAACATCTATATCAAGTGTTAATTAACAAGTTGTTGATTTTTTTGCAGCTTTTTTTGCCTGGCTCTCACTCCAGAGCTCATCGGCCTGTTTCTTCCATACCTCTGCATAGTGATCACATTTTGCACAGAGATGCTCCGCTGTCTCCGGAGACTGAAGATCTGTAGATTTCGCTCCTGCACGCTCAACCATCTTGCGGAGGAGCTCAGGATTCTCAAGCATCGGACACGGGCGAAGCATGTTCTTATTGAACGGCTGTCCCTTGTGATACTCCATAAAGATCGGGCTCTTCAGCGCCTCAAGGAGTGTACGTTCTTTAATGTTCGCATTGGAGAAATGAATGAATACGCAAGGATCCACGTCTCCGTTTGCATTGATATGGAGGTAACGACGGCCACCTGCGATACATCCGCCTACATACTCTGCATCATTCTGGAAGTCCATTGTGAAGAGAGATTTTGTGGCACGGAATCTGCGGACGCTGTCATACATTTTGATTCTCTGCTCCGGTGTGGGAAGAAGATCTGCTGCCGCATCATTTCCAACCGGCATATAGTGGAAGAACCATGCAAAATAAGCACCGCACTCGATCAGATGATCGAAGTATTCCTCACTGCTTACTGCATCTACATTTGCGGATGTGTAGCATGTGGAAACACCGAACGGAAGTCCGTGACTCTTCAGAAGCTCCATGGCATGCATAACCTTCTGATATACGCCATCTCCACGACGTCCATCTGTAGTTGCCTCTGTTCCCTCAAGGCTGATAGCCGGAACGAAGTTTTTCACACGGAGCATTTCCTGACAGAATTCTTCGTCAATAAGAGTTCCGTTTGTGAAGGAAAGGAACTCGCAGTCCGGATTCATCTCACAGATCTTAATGAGATCCTTTTTGCGGACCAGTGGCTCACCGCCTGTGTAGATGTACATATAGGTTCCCAGTTCTTTACCCTGTTTTACGATAGAATCGATGGTCTCAAGATCCAGGTTCAGCTTGTGGCCATACTCTGCTGCCCAGCATCCTGTGCAATGAAGGTTACATGCGCTGGTAGGATCAAGAAGAATTGCCCACGGTACATTGCAGTCATTCTCTTCTGATACCTTTTCCTGCGTTGCGCTTCCCTTAAGACTGGCATTTACAATAAAGTTGCGGAAAAATGTCTGGCGTACGCCTGCATCCAGCTGATACATACGAAGGATCAGCTGATACCAGTTGTCCTTTGCCTCGATGGAGTGACGGATCGCATTTCTCTGTCCTGCATACCAGCCATCCGGTGTTACTTTATCAACCATTTCCATGATCTTCGGTATATTTGTCTCCGGATCCTTCTCAAGATAATCCAGTGCTTTTGTTACGGTAGCTGCGATCGCTGCCTGTTTTGCTTTGTCTACAATTCCCATACTCTATTTCCTCCTATGTTATTATCTAAAGTGATTGGTTATTTTTATGTTTATGTTTAAAGCCGACTCTTGATGATCTTGATCGTCAGGATCCCGACCCATAGATTGAGGATCCCTTCCAGTAAAATGGAAAATCCTACCAACACCATCATCATAGCTGCTGCTTCAAATGGTCTGATAAAAACCAGAACTCCGATCACTCCGGTGACCAGTGCGATCAGCAGGATCTGCCACCACAACGCCAGACCGAATCTCTTCGCATCTACAGACATCTGGATCTTAAACAGGGCATCTGCCAGGATCAGGATTCCGAACACGGAAAAAATAAGATCCACTGCGAAATTTTTTCTGGCTATCAGGATCACTCCCACTGCCATCAGCAGGATCCCGAAAGCCAGATCAAACTGAAATGCCAGACAGAAAGCATCTCTCGTGAAATATCCGCTGATCTTAATAGCTCCGTACAGGATCAGCATGATTCCCATAAGCACGCACAGCATTTTTACAGAGCTTTTGGGCCTTGCCATCAGAAAAATACCCAGCACACAGAACAGTAATGACATGACGATGTAAATGTTTTTTACAAGCTTCAGCTGTTTCAGGTCATCCATACGTTCCCTCCTTGACAATTTTTTCTCATTTATTGTACTGAATTATACATCACTGTGTCGTTTAAAAAAACAGACAAAAAAGAGCCAGTGCCTAAATTTCAGACACCAGCTCAAAATTAACCGTTTCTATACCTTAATAATATTCGAGGACATTCCTGTTCTACACTAAATGGATATTTTTAATCTTCATTTAGTTGAAATCATAGCTTTTATTTCAGATTTTTGTACTGACTCTCAAGGCTCTTCTCGTAAATATACTCCAGCTTATGCATATCTGACAGGATATCATAATCCATATCATGCCGTAGCCAGTCCAGGATCACTCCCACAAATACGCATTTATAATACCGGCTTATAAGATGCCTATCTTCCTGATCCATTTCAAAGTCTCCGACCGCCCTGTTGATCAGCTCCTCCACCACACGCTCTGCGGCATGGTCTAGATAATCGGCAAATACATCCCTCTGGATCGAGCGGTACAGATGTATCATGGCTTTTTTGTTCTTCTGAACTGCATTAACAAGGATTTCCATACAATCACTGACTGATTCCGGTACTTTCTGATCCTTCAGAATGTCATTCAGCTCTTCCATTACCATTGCTTCCACTGCATCCGGAATATCCCTGAAATGGTAGTAAAATGTATTCCTGTTTACTCCACAGCGTTCCACGATATCCTTTACTGTAATCTTGGACAGTGGTTTTTCGTTCATAAGTTCCGTCAGCGTATGCAGTATGATCTGTCTTGTAAAACCTGGCATTTCCTCTCCCCCATCACAAGCTTTCCTCGGGTTATTTCCTTATTATGTCACAAAATTAACACCCTTTCAAGCGACAACATGTTAGAAAATGTCCATAAATTCCCAAAAATCTTCCTCCCGATAACTGTCCCATGACCTGGGTGAACAAGGTTTTGTCAGATTTCTTCTTTCTGTTCCTGCACTTTTTTCTCAGGCTGAACATGAACGATCCCCTCCACAACTGTATGGTTTCTGACCTGATTTACCACAATGTCCAGGTTTTTCCAGCCGCACCGGAACTGTTCTCCGTCCTCCGGTACACGTTCCAGAACTCCGCAGACAAAACCGCTGAAGGTATCATATTTTTCTACAGGAAGCTCCACATTTATAGCTTCTGCCACATCATCCAGGATCGCTCCCCCCTGTATTTTCCAGATATGTTCTCCTGTCTTCTCAATATCATCCGGCTTCGGCAGATCCGTCCTGTCGTCAATATCTCCACCAGTGTCTCCACCAGATCATGCAGGGTGACGATTCCTACAAAACAGCCATATTCATCCAGCACTACTGCAAAATAATCCCGTTTCTCCCGCATTTCCCGGAAGATCAGGTTAGCACGCATGGATTCCGGTACAAAAAACGGCGGATAACAGGCATGATGCAAAACAGCAGCTCTGGTTCTGTCATTCAGGCGGAAATAATCTCTGGTATCCAGAATATGGATAATATCATCCTGATCTTCCCCGCATACCGGATAAAAGGTGTGACGGTTCTCTCTGATGATCCGTTCCCATTCCTCATCTGAATCTTCCATATAGAGGACAACCACATCTCTTCTGTGTGTACAGATCTCATCTGCCGCAGTATCATCCAGATCAAAAACATTCTGGATCATCTCGCTTTCTTCCTGCTGGATACTGCCCTGCTCATTTCCTTCTGTAAGCAGCATACGAATCTCTTCCTCTGTGGCCTGTTCCTCTTTTTCTTCCGGTTTGATCCCCATCAGATACAGCACGCCATTGGCAGTTACTGTCAGAAGTGCGGTAGCCGGCCAGACTGCGATCATCGCGATCTTAAGAAGTCCTGCCAGACGCAGAGACAGCTCATCCGGATTTTTCATTCCCAGACGTCTTGGCACCAGCTCCCCAAACAGAAGACTTACATAGGAAAGCAGTATGGTCACGATGATCATGCATACGATCTTCAGAACATTCTGTGGTACATCTATCCCTGCCTTTATCAGTGCCGCTGTCATCGGCTGCGCAAAATATTCTGCCGCAAAAGCACTCTGCAGAAATCCTGCCGTAGTTACCGTTACACGGATCGCCGTCATAAAATGTGCCGGCTGTTCTGTGAGCTTTATCAAAATCTGCGCCCGGTGATCTCCCTCTTCCGCAAGCTCCCTCATCTTCGCCTCATTCATGGACAGAACCGCCATTTCAGCACCTGCGAAAACAGAGTTCAGAAAGATCAGGAACACCAGTAAAACAATTGCCTGTATCATATTTTTATTCCCCTCAGTATAGTCGTCCGGAATTATTCCGAACCGGTTATAATACAGAAAGCGGACCGTTATCATCCGCTTTCCTGTTGCTTATTCTGATTATTATTACATAAGATAGCACAACCCTTCCGGTCTGTCAAACCACCAACTTCCAGACAGCAATAAACTATGATAAAAAAAACAGCAGATACATACAACAGAACGGCCTTTCATCTTCCACTCTGCTGCATGCCTATGAACATCATCGCTGCACGACCTATGTTCACTCTGCTGCTTCCTTTTCCATATGATGTTTCGGAAATTCCATAATGATCTCGGTTCCCTGTCCCAGTTCACTGTTAAGCCACAGCCTGCCGTTCAGAGTTTTTACCCCGTGCTTCACAATGGAAAGGCCAAGACCGGTTCCGCCAATTTCCTTGGAATGACTTTTGTCCACCCGATAAAAGCGTTCAAAAATGCGTTCCTGATCTTCCTTCGGAATACCGATCCCTGTATCCCGCACATTCACGCGAACTGCATCCTCGCCATCCTTCAGTCTCACAAAGACCTCTCCACCCCGGTGGTTATATTTAACAGCATTATCGCAGACATTATAGAGAACCTCTTCCATGATCATCGGTACCGTATCCAGCACTGTACTTCCACCTTCCATATACATGTGCACTTCCTGTTTTTCGGCAGCTTCATGCAGGGTGGAAAAAATATCATGAGTCAGACTGTAAAGATCCAGCTTTTCCCACTGATACGGCAATCCGCCTTCATCCAGACGGGAAATCCGGATCACATCCCCAACCAGACGGATCAGTCTCTGCGCTTCCTTATAGATGCGTCCTGCAAAAACCTTCACATCCTCATCCTTCACAAATCCGTCCTGCATGATCTCAGCAAAGCCGGAAATGGAAGTCAGCGGTGTTTTCAGCTCGTGGGAAACATTGGCTGAAAATTCTCTTCGCAGCTGTTCCCTTTCTACTTTTTCAGTCACATCCACCAGAAGGATCACCGCACCCTCTGTCTTGTTTTCTCTTGTGACAGGATTGGCGATCACCTGAATCTCACTGCCATCAAGACGGAGAACTTTATCCTCATGCTTTCCGTCAAGGACCTGACAAACGATATCCCTGAACTCCTCCGAACGGTTCAGAAGATATACACTTTCTCCCGTTTTAACTTCTTTTACCTTAAGAAGCTTTCCCACACTGGAGTTGACAGAAAGTACCATGGTATAGCGGTCGATCACAAGAAGTCCCTCCTGCATGTTCTCCGTGATAATGGAAAACTCTTTCTGCTGTCTTCTGGCCGCCTCAAGCTGCAGACGGATCTGACGGTTCTGTCTGCCAATCTTGCTGAGAAGTGGCTGTACCTCATCATAGGCATCATTCTCCTCCGGATGTTCCAGATCAAGCCCATTAAGAGGTTCCACAACCTTCCCTGAAAGCCGGGATGCAAATACACCGGACAGGAGCAGCATAAGTATCAGAACTGCAGCAAAAGGCGGAAGCAGCTGCAGGAGCAGCATCCATACAGAAGCCTGGTTACTGGAAACTCTCAGCACATTGCCATTTTCAAGGCGTACTGCATAATACATGGTTTTTTCGGAAAGTGTGGATGACATTCTTTCATCTGCACCTTCTCCGTTGATCTCTGCTTCACGGATCTCCTTGCGGTGTCCGTGATTATCCATGCTTTCCACATTTGCCTCATTGTCGTAGATAACTTTTCCACTTTCATCCACATAAGTGATCCTGGAATCCTCATCATTCAGCTGCTGCAGATAATCCACCCCTGCACTTTCCACGCCTCTGGAAATATACACGGCTTCTTTCTTCAGTTCATCCATCAGCTGTCCCTGAAAATAGTGATAAAGGATCCCAACGACAAATGCCAGTCCCAGTACTGTGATCAGCGATGAAACCAGCATGATATACTTGAATATTTTTTTACTCAAAGCTCAGCCCTTTCCTTTCTCCGAAATCTGTATAACATTTTACAAAACCAATGTAAAAATAATCATCCGGAAAAAGTTAAATCCTTGTAAATTTCCTCCTACCATAAAAAGTGCTGTGATATTCTTTCAATACCACAGCACTTTTTTACAATAATGCAACTCTTTGCAATCTGCTCTTACTTATTTCTATTCCTCAACAAAATAGTTATCTGTATGGCTGGAACCGCTTCTGTGGTTTCCTGTGATGGAATATTCCACCCACTCTGCAATGTTCACAGCGTGATCACCGATACGCTCGAAATATTTTGCAGCCATAAGGATATCCAGACCGATGCTTGCATCCGGCTTTCCGTTATTCAGAACCTCGGCCAGCTTTTCCTTAATATCATTGAAGGCATCGTCCACCTTATCATCATCGTCAATAACCTTTCTGCAAAGCTCAAGATCACCCTTTACAAAGGCATCGATGCTTTCTGTAACCATCCGGACAGTATCCTCTGCCATCTTCCGGATATTAATGATATCTCCGGTAACTGCTTTGTCCTCGATATGCTTGGACAGATCCGCAATATCTGCTGCCTGATCACCGATACGTTCCATATCGGAGATCATTTTCAGCGCTGCGGAAATGGATCGCAGATCTCCGGCTACCGGATGCTCATGAAGAAGAAGCTTCATGCAGAGATTTTCGATCTCTCTTTCCTGCGCATCGATCTCTTTTTCCGTTTCAAAAATCTTGCCAATGAGAGTCATCCCGCCTTCGCCCTGAATAGCTTTGGCAGAAAGTGAAATTGCTTTTTCGCAGAGACTTCCCATGGTGATCAGTTCCACGTGAAGCTCTTCCAGCTGTCTTACAAAACGTTCTGACATAATATCAACCAAACCTTCCTGTAATATAATCCTCTGTACGCTTATCTGCCGGCATGGAAAACAGCTTGTCTGTATCCGCAAATTCCACAACCTCACCAAGAAGGAAAAATGCTGTCTTGTCGGAGATACGGGTTGCCTGCTGCATGTTATGTGTGACCATGACAATGGTGTAATCCTTTTTAAGCTCTACTGCCAGATCCTCGATCTTGGAAGTGGAGATCGGATCCAGGGCAGATGTGGGCTCATCCATAAGAAGCACCTCCGGCTGTACTGCCAGGGCGCGGGCAATGCAGAGACGTTGCTGCTGTCCACCTGACATTCCAAGAGCACTTTTTTTTCAGGCGGTCCTTGACCTCATCCCATATTGCCGCATCACGGAGAGATTTTTCCACGATATCGTCCAGCTTCGCCTTGGAACGGATACCGTGTGTTCTCGGACCGTATGCAATATTATCATAGATGCTCATCGGGAACGGATTGGGCTTCTGGAATACCATACCCACACGTTTACGCAGAAGATTCACATCCATATCTCCGTAAATATCTTCCCCGTCAAGCTCTACCTTTCCTGTGATGGTACAGCCTTCCACAAGGTCATTCATACGGTTTAAGGATTTCAGAAGTGTGGATTTACCGCAGCCGCTTGGTCCGATAAATGCTGTGATCTCTTTTTCCGGGATCTCCATATTGATTCCCTTCAGTGCATGAAAGCTTCCGTAATGGAGATTCATATTGTCAATTGAAATTTTTGTTATTTTCACTCATGATCGATCATTATCCTTTCGCAATTTTTCTGGCTACCAGACCGGACAGTCCGTTGATAACAAGTACAAATGCCAGAATGACTACTGCTGTTGCAGATGCCTGGTTTACATGAAGTCCCTCACTGGAAAGCACATACATGTGAAGTGCCAGGGTACGTCCGGAACCCATCAGGCTGCTTGGAACTGCCGCAACAGTACCGGAGGTATAAAGAAGTGCTGCAGTCTCACCTACCACACGTCCGATAGCCAGGATCACACCTGCCAGGATTCCGGGAACTGCGGAGGGAAGCACAATCGTAAAAATAGTACGGAGCTTGCCTGCTCCAAGTCCGAAGCTTGCCTCACGGTAAGAATCCGGAACAGATTTCAGCGCTTCCTCAGCGGTACGCATGATCAGGGGAAGTACCATGATCACCATGGTCAGGGCACCGGAAAGAAGAGACATGCCCCAGTGCAGTGCAGTTACAAAGAACAGCATACCGAACAGACCATATACGATGGATGGAATACCGGAAAGTGTCTCTGCGGTAATACGGATCAGCTTTACAAAACGGCTGCCTTTTTTGCATATTCCACAAGGAAGATCGCTGCAAAAATTCCTACCGGAGCTGCAATCGCCAGAGATACCAGTGTCATGATCAGGGTATTGATCAGTGACGGGAGAAGAGAAACGTTCTCTGAGGTATAGGTAAGGCTGAACAGACTTGCATTCAGATAGGGGATACCTTTTACAAGCACATAGCCGATCAGGAAGAACAGCAGTGCAAAAGTGATCACCGCTCCCAGCAGTGTAAGGAATGCCAGGACTCCCGCGCCAGGATGTCTTGCATAGGACTTCAGCTGGTCTCCTATAGTAAGTGTATTTCTTTTTTTCATGGTTGCTTCTGCCGCAGGATCTGCGGTTACTGATACGTTAGTTTGCATGCTCCGCCCTCCTGTTCAGCAGTGAAAGACTTAAGTTGATGATCAGGATAAATACAAAGAGTACAACTCCTGTTGCGATCAGTGCTTCTCTGTGAAGTCCTGATGCATATCCCATTTCTGTTACGATGTTTGCAGTCATGGTACGTACCCCCTGAAGAAGTCCCTTCGGCATGCGCGGCTGGTTTCCGGCTACCATGATCACGGCCATGGTCTCACCGATAGCACGGCCAATTCCAAGGACAACGCCTGCCAGGATTCCGGACTTTGCTGCAGGAAGCATAACATAGAAAATGCTTCTTTCTTTTGTTGCGCCAAGTGCAAGTGAGCCTTCATAGTAGCTTTCCGGAACGCTTCGTACTGCCGATTCCGTAACTCCGATGATCGTCGGAAGGATCATGATTCCCAGAAGGATACATGCTGCCAGCATACTGCTTCCGGTTCCGCCGAACAGCTGGCGGATCAGCGGTACCAGGAGAACCAGACCAAAATAACCATATACGATGGATGGAACGCCTGCCATAAGCTCAATACCGGATTTCAGTGGTTTATAGATTTTTTTCGGGCAATATCTTGCCATAAATACGGAGGTAAAAAGTGCGATCGGAACTCCGATAAGGATTGCTCCTGCAGTTACATAAATACTTGCCACGATCATTGGCAGGATTCCGAATTTATCGTTTGTCGGTCTCCATTCTGTTCCGAAGAGGAATTTTAAGGGACCAATCTTTCCCATTGCAGGAAGGCCATTTGCAAAAAGAAACACACAGATAAGAAATACTGCGAGAACCGATGCACAGGCCGCAATGAGAAAAACGACCTTCATGGCCTTTTCTCCTAAATGATTCATAAGACACCTTTCTCTCTGTTCCAGTGGATATCCACTGTGCTGATATATAACGGAGCGGCTTTCCTGACCTTGTCATGATCGCCGCTCTTTGTAAGATACTTCAATCGTTTTTTGCCCGGGAATTTATTTGGTTACGTCTTCCCAGTCTGTGATATCACCTGTGAAGATGGATTTTACCTGGTCACTTGAAAGCTCCTCAAGGTCATTGTCGTTGTTTACGATGACTGCGATACCATCTTTTGCGATCTCTGTAGCTTTAACACCTTTCTCTGTTTCCTCGTCCTTCAGCTCACGGGATGCCATTCCGATGTCACATACACCCTCTGTTGCGCTGTTGATTCCTGTTGTGGAGTCGCTGACCTGAACCTCTACTGTGATGTCTTTGTTTGTTTTCTGATATGCCTCTGCAAGCTTCTCCATTACAGGTCCTACGGAAGAAGATCCCATAACTACGACTTTACCTTTTGCATCGCCTGCTTTATATGCCTCTGCTTTATCATCTACTTTGATGTAGCCTTCCTTTTCGATGATGTCCTGTCCGTCAGAGCTCATGATGTAGTTGATGAAATCCTGTGCTGCATCGCTGAGCTTGTCGCCTGTTACGATGTTGAACGGACGTGCTACCTTGTATGTATCATCTGCAACGTTCTCTGCTGTTGCCTCTGCTCCGTCGATCTTTACTGCTTTTACTGTATCGTTGAGGGAACCAAGGGATACATATCCGATAGAGTTCTCATCGCCTGCTACTGTGGTAATCATTACATCTGTGTTGTTTGTGATGCTTGCTTCCTGTGTTGTCATATCTACTTTCTCGCCGTCTTTTTCTTCTTCGATCCCAAACAGCTCTACGAATGCTCCACGTGTTCCGGATCCATCCTCACGGGAAATTACGTCGATCGCTCCGGATGGTGCTGCCATTACAACTGTTCCCATTACTGTAGTTCCGATAAGTGCTGCTGTTAAGATACCTGCGATTCTTTTTTTCATGATTGTTTTCTCCTCATTTCTATGATCATTCTTACTTGCTTACTGCTTAAGTACAGGTGTTATTATAGGAATGAAAGGTAAAATATAAAATCGCGGTTTTGTAAAATCTTGGTTAAAAAACGTGATATAAAAAAAAGCTGCTCACGCAGTTTTATATGATGTATTCGTCTGCCTTGACAGATTGCCAGTTCATCAGGTCTTCCAGTGTTATATGATCCACCACACCTTTGATAGCATCGTCCAGCTTTTTCCAGAGGATCTGAGTGACACAGTTCTCCTCACGTTCACAGAAGGCTCCGTTGTCGTCCAGACATTCCACAGGGGAAAGGCTTCCTTCTGTGAGACGAAGGATCATTCCGACCGTGTATTTATCCGGGGTCTGCTGCAGTGCATAGCCGCCCTGAGGGCCACGGACACTGCGGACAAAGCCTGCTTTGTTCAGGATGGATATGATCTGCTCCAGATATTTATCTGAGATCTCCTGGCGCTTCGCCACATCCTTCAGGCGGATCGGTTTTCCTGTATAATTTGTAGCAAGATCCAACATTAGTCTCAGCGCATATCTTCCTCTTGTAGAAATCCTCATGTAATATTTACCTCCAATATTTCAGTATTCTTCTGATTTATAGCCTTTCGCTCTTTCTGTTATTGTGCAGCTGTTCGGCCGGAAATATTCCTCTGTATTCCATGACCGGCTCCCTTCTCTGTGATGCACAAACAGCTTCCTGTATCTTTCGCAGGAAGCAGTGTCTGCTTTGCAGACTTTATTCTTTATATTGTTAATAGGTTTTATTCGTTTTCTCTATTATACCCTAAAAAGCTACAGGATACAAGCAAGTCCCCACCCACGGCTTATTGTTTTTCGCAGCTCCACAGGGGACTTACTTGATCCGGTGAAAAATAAGAATAAAACCGGCGCTCCGGCAGCTGCTTGGGCAGGCATTCAGGAGCGCCGTAAATAATCCCGCAGAATCACGCTTCAGGGCAAAAGAAGCGGTCTTCGGAGCGATTATTTTGTAAACAGTGGTGTGGAGTAGTAACGGTCTCCACTGTCCGGAAGAAGTGCTACGATCACTTTCCCCTTGTTCTCAGGGCGTTTTGCAAGCTGGATCGCAGCATAGAGAGCTGCACCGGAGGAAATGCCTGTAAGGATTCCCTCTTTCTTTGTAAGGAGTTTGGATGTCTCAAATGCATCCTCGTTCTCTACAGGGATGATCTCGTCATAAACCTTGGTGTCAAGTGTATCCGGAACAAAACCAGCGCCGATACCCTGGATCTTATGCGGGCCTGCTTTTCCCTCGGAAAGTACAGGAGAAGTTGCAGGCTCAACAGCAACTACCTTCACATTCGGGTTCTGGCTCTTCAGATACTCACCTGTACCTGTGATCGTTCCGCCTGTACCAACACCTGCTACAAAAATATCTACCTTTCCGTCTGTGTCATTCCAGATCTCAGGGCCTGTTGTTGCTGCATGTGCCTTCGGGTTAGCCGGGTTCTCAAACTGTCCTGGGATGAAGCTTCCCGGAATCTCCTTGGCAAGCTCTTCTGCTTGGCAATGGCTCCTTTCATTCCTTTGGCTCCGTCTGTGAGAACTACCTCTGCACCATATGCCTTCAGGATGTTTCTTCTCTCAACACTCATGGTCTCCGGCATGGTAAGGATCGTCTTATAGCCCTTGGCAGCTGCGATGGCTGCAAGTCCGATTCCTGTATTGCCGGATGTTGGCTCAATAATGGTTGCGCCTGGTTTCAGAACGCCCTTCTGCTCTGCATCCTCGATCATTGCCTTGCCGATTCTGTCCTTAACGCTTCCTGCCGGGTTGAAATACTCGAGCTTCGCAAGTACTGTAGCCTCAAGTCCCTCAGACTTCTCTACGTTCTTAATCTCTACAAGCGGTGTGTTTCCGATCAGTTCCAGTGCGCTTCCGTAAATTTTACCCATGATGATATCCTCCTTATTTCCTTTATGTCCATTTCCTTATTTCCTAGTAACTATATATGTTTTCTGTGATTTGATTGAATTATATCATAGTACAGGGATTTGTCAATACATTTCAGCCAAAAAACGCAGGAATTTTTCTCCAGAAAAACCCCTGCGCTTCATATTTTTTATTTTTCAGATTCTGTTAATGTAATATCTCCGTCGCTGCATTTCACATTTAAAGTCGGTGCTGAAGCACCGGCCTTGTTCTCATAAACAGAGGTGTCTTCCTCATTGTCGGATTTTCCCCTGGAAAGCCCCTCCGTATCCACATCTCCATCTACAGCTTTCAGATAAATATTGGTTTTCTCCACACTGCCGTTTTTCATTTCTACAGAAATATCACCGCAGGAGCTATTGATCTTCATATCTCCGTTAAAGCTGCCGTTGTCTATCTGAAGATCTCCGTCGCTGAGAACTATCTGTCCATCTGCAAGCTCTGCCTTTTTTATGGTCACATCTCCGTTTCCGGATTTCAGCTGCATGTTATCTGTACATTGAAGCTCTTTTACATTCAGATCCCCGTCGGAAAGCTTTGCATCAAATTTTTCGAACTCGCCCTTATCCAGCATCAGATCTCCATTGAGAAGTTCCAGGGTCATTTCTTTACACAAAAGCTGATCGGCAGTAAGATCCCCGTCGGAAAGCTGAATCTCCGCTTCGGAAAGCTGTGCCTTCTCCGGAATGTAAAGAATAACCGTATTCAATGCATCTTTCTTTTCTGTCAGATCCGCATGTGTCGAGAATATCCCCAGATCATAGGTTATATAATAGCTTCCACTGCCGCCTGCAGACTCCTCAAGTGTGAGCTCTCCATCCTTGTCCTTCCAGGTCAGAGGATTTTTCCTCCCGTTTTTCTCAAGCTTATATTCCATATAATAATGGTCATCATCTGAGGTACGGATATCCAGATCAAAATTCTCAAAATCCACATTCAGCTTCGTAAAATCATCGATCTGTTCTTTTTTCATTACTGTAAGATTTTTACGACTGGAAGAATTTCCTCCGGATACATACATATGATCTGAAGTATATGTGAAATCTTTTCCCCCTGCAAAATATCCTGCTGTGGAAAGAACAACTCCCGCTGCACAGAGTGCTGTACCTGTCATCAGCACTGTTTTTGCAATCTTATTCATTTTTATGCACCTTCTTTCTTGCAAGTCTGTTAACCAGACGGCCGATTGCCATTGCACACCATTTACATATATATATGGTAAGTACTCCAACGAGGATTCCCGCACCTGCCATCAGAAATCCACTGCCGACCATCATGCAGGCTGCTGCCAGAGATTTCGCGATCAATGTCACGCCGAAACCTGTGAGCACGATACCTCCGGCAATTGCTGATACACCTGTAACTGCCATGGAAAAGATCACTGCTGCGATGACAATCACCACTGCTGCCAGTACTGCAAGGCCTGCAAACAGCAGCGCAATGCTCACCGGCGATGCACAGATCACCAGAAATGCGAGAAGAATGATCTTTCCGGGGGAACGCTTCTTTCCTGCGGATGTACTGTACCCTGTTGTACTCAGGTTTCCTGAATCTGTCCGGCTATGTGCATGGGAGCTCTCTCCGTAATATGAACCTGCTGCCGGCAAAGCTGCTGTTTTTTCCCCGGTGATGTCCTTACTGTCACCGACACTCTCCTGTAAAAGGTTCAGAAGCAGTTCCCTTGCCGCCTCTTTAGGTTGTCCCAGTTCTTCCATAACCTGCTGTTCATTCTCAGGTCCAGCCTCATCAAAGTATTCCGAAAAATACTCAATAGCATTGTCATAATCTTCTTTTGGAAGCCGCTTCAGATATTTCTTCAGCTGCTCCATATACTCTTTTCTTGTCATTTTCGAAGTCTCCCTTCCACAATATCGTCTATGGTATCGCGGTATTCTCTCCACTCTTTCCTCAAATATTCCAGTTGCTTCCGTCCGTCTTCTGTGATGGAATAATATTTACGTTTCCGTCCCTGAAATTCCTCTGAATAAGTTGTCAGATAACCGTCCGTCTCCAGTCTGCGAAGGATCGGATACAATGTGGATTCTTTGATAGAAGCTACCATCTTCACTGTCTGGCTGATCTCATATCCGTAAGAATCCTGCTGCTCTACAACAGAAAGGATCAGGCATTCCGTCAGCACTGCAGACACCGGATAATAATACATAGGCACACCTCTTTATGTAATTATTTTATTATAATAAAAT
>ENA-OQCN01000813-OQCN01000813.1-human-gut-metagenome-genome-assembly--contig:-NODE-813-length-16450-cov-3.748269_pt1 | contig 16450 bp, 16 predicted proteins | sample MGYA00242497_ERZ504576 | MGnify/ENA primary metagenome ERZ504576 (study PRJEB26092, sample SAMD00036296) | human gut metagenome | host: Homo sapiens | study: EMG produced TPA metagenomics assembly of... | reverse complement strand
TTATAATTTTTCTTCAAAATTCGCTCCTCTCTTGCTTCTCCGCCTGCATCGGTTTACTAAGCAACACTTTTCCCATTCACCGCAGTACGAACCCCGCAGAACTTTTTTTATTTCATAGGACACAATTTCTTATAAGATAAAAATATGACACCCCTGCATGACTGCAAGAGTGTCATTTTTAAAAGTTCAGATTCAAAACTAAAGCTAATACAAAAAACAGAATTCCCATAATTTTGGTTGCTTTTACAAGAGCGCCTTCCATAGAACGTCCCTTATTTCTTCCCCAATAGGTATCTGCCATGCCTGCAATTGTTCCAAGGCCCTGAGATTTGCCTTCCTGCATCAGAATAATCACAGTCAATCCTATACAATCAATAACGAATAAAACCGTTAAAACTATTCTCAAAATCTCCATGCGTACACCTCCTAATCGCTAAACATATTCAGTTTAACATAGTATTTCGGAGATTTCAACTCTTTTTTAGGGATTCCCCCGCAAATGGATTTCGGTATCTGGCTTCTTGTTTCAATTCATCTTCGATTTGCAGTAATCGGTTATATTTTGCTGTTCGTTCTGCTCTGCAGGGTGCTCCGGCTTTAATCTGTCCTGCACTGCAGGCAACTGCCAAATCTGCAATAAATGTATCTTCACTTTCACCAGAACGATGAGAAATCACGGCACGATACCCAGCTTTTTGCGCAGTCTGAACTGCATCCATTGCTTCAGTTAACGTTCCTATCTGATTTACTTTAATCAAGATTGCATTTGCAGAATTTAATTCAATTCCCTTTTTTAAACGTTCCGAATTTGTTACAAATAAATCATCACCGACAAGCTGAATATTCTTTCCAAGTTCATCCGTTAACATCTTCCAGCCCTGCCAGTCCTCTTCATCCAAAGCATCTTCAATTGATACAATTGGAAATTCTTTCGTTAATTCTTTATAATAAGCGGTCATCTCATCTGTTGTCCGATAGATTTCTTTTTGCATCGCCTTAGATTCTCCAGGAAAATAATACTGTTTTCGCTTCGAGTCATACAATTCACTCGCTGCTGCATCCATTGCATAACAGATGTCTTTCCCAATCTGATACCCACTTTGTTCAACAGACTCGTTTAAAATCAAAAAGATATCCTTTGCATTCGCCAGATTCGGTGCAAATCCACCTTCATCTCCAACTCCGGTTGATAATCCTCTTACTTTTAGTTGTTGTTTTAATTTCTGATACACTTCTGCACACATACGAAGTCCCTCTTTGAAAGTTTCAGCTCCGGTCGGCATAATCATAAATTCCTGAAAGTCTACCGTATTATCCGCATGTCTTCCTCCATTTAATACATTCATCATCGGTACTGGCATCTGTGTCGTATAAGTTCCGCCAAGATACTGATAAAGCGGCAGTTTCATTGCTTTTGCTGCTGCTTTCGCCACAGCAAGGGAAATTCCTAAAAGTGCATTTGCACCCATATTGGATTTATTTTTTGTTGCATCTGCTTCTTTTAGATCCTATCGATTCTGCATTGATTTAATGCATTCTCCCCTAAGATTTCTTCTGCCAGCACCCTATTGATATGATTAACCGCTTTTTGCACCCCAAGACCCCAATAACGATTTTCTTTATCCCGCAGTTCAACCGCTTCAAATTTTCCCGTCGATGCTCCGGACGGAACAATCGCTCTGCCTGTGATACCATCTCTTCCTATGATTCCTTCTCCCACCGTGATTTCCGTCTCAACGGTCGGATTTCCTCTGGAGTCCAAAACTTCTCGTGCATATACTCTTCGTATTGGCAAGTATCGATTCATTTGAATACCTCCTGTATTTTTACATTCCTTCACAGTTAGTATTCTCTTGATTTCTTAAAACTATGCTAATTTAAGTCAAAGTCAAATTTCCAGTGCAGTATAAGTCAAGTGGATATTCGCAATCCGCTTCACTACTTGCTCATAATCGAATAACTGCTATATTGATGTCAAATAATTTTCTTATATGCAAGCTTAAATCGAGAGAATGCTTATCTACGCTCAATGTACAAATTAAGACAGCTGATTCTGATTTGCCAGTACCTGCCATACTGCGGAAGGTGTTGTCACATCATTTGAAGTTAAATCAGTTGTCTGAATTGCATATGCCTGCACATTGATTTCAGTTTCCGATTCTTCCAATCCTGTTCCATCTGCAAATTGTTGTCCCTCAATTACATTTAAAAATGTAATTTTATCAAAAAGAGCAGATGTGGATGCGTTCTTTGCAAGTGCACTACAGGATGCATTACTTCCATAAGCATAAATATATTCAAATGCAATTGTCTTTCCATTTTCTGTTACTGCTTTTGCATCCCCTAACTGAATCCATCCTTTGTTAATCTCCCAGGAATATAACTGCTTTAATGCTTTTTCATTTTTTGTTCCATCTTCATTTGCAGTAACTAATTCCGCTGCCGGCACAGTCACTTTCATAAATACAAACGCATCATTAATCCCAGTATTTGTAATGGTTGGGTCTTTTACCAATTCTTTTCCCGGAACAATATTTTCTTTCTCTTTATCTGGAACTTTATCCCAGTTTGGCTCTGTCAGCGAAATGTCTACTTTACCGATTGTAATATGATTTTTTGCCTGCTCGCTGTCTGTAAAGTACGCCATTGCACTTCCTGTTACCATAACCAGTGTTAATGCACCTAAAATTCCTGCTGTCATTTTTTTACTTTTTCTCATAATCTGTTCTCCTTTTTAGATATTATAAATTTTTTAATTTTAGTGATTTTAAAATTTGACTTGTATTTCTTTGAATTTCTTTTGATTTGTTTTTTAGATTTGTTTTTCAGATTCGTCTTTTGAATTGATTTTGAATTACAAATAGACTAAACAGTATCAAACTGCCGATGAGAAGTGAAACCGCCATCTGTTTTTCTGTTCTTAGAAATAAAAAACCAATATATGGCAGTCCAAAGAGTTGTTTTCCTTTAATTTGGTCCCATCTGACCACTCCTATGTCTTGTGTTTCATTTGCATCTCCTTTCGTAATGAATCCTTTTTTGGTGCATCGAACGATTCGATGTAATACCAGTTGTCCGTCTCCCCGTTCAAATGCAACTATATCTCCTGTTCCAAGTTTTGATTTATCCGCCTTAAAATTTACCCAGCAGATACTGCCTGTTTTGACTGCCGGTTCCATAGAACCACTTTTTACAGCCACCGGTTTAATCCCTGCGACACAGCCTGCCAGATTGATAACAAGACCTATCAAAAGAATTTGGAATAGAATACTACCTGATAAATAAAGCATTTTTTCAAATCTTTGTCTCATTGTTTTTGTCCTTTTTTAAAGAGAAATAGATAAGTATGACTCCTGCTGCCAAAGCTGTTGCGAAAAAAAAAATGGCATCTTTTTTGTCTCATCCGAGGTTTTTGGGGCATTCACAGAACTTACAACTGTTTTTTCTCCCTGCCATTTCTCTTCCTGTTCTTGCTGTTCTTCTCCAATTGCTTCTACGGTTACTACCACATCTACTGTGTTTTCCGTATAATATTTTTTAATTGCTTTATTTTCTGTATACCTTGTATCCCATACTGGTGGAATTCTGAATCCTTGAAATATATCCACAGATTCTCCTTTTTTCAGTTTTTTTCTATAATAATAATATCCATCTGTCTTATCATAACTCCAATCTTTGGACATTCCTTCAAGCAAATCAACTGTAATCGGAATTTCTACTTCTTCTCCCATTACCATTTCTATTTTTACCCGAATTTCACACTCCGACGCCACATTGGTTACTCTTGGGATTTTTACAATTTTCTGCCCCGGAAGTGTATCTGACAGATTTTTCCACGCTGTTTCTTTTCCTTTTTCATCCAACGTATACTCTTTTAACTCAATATCTACTTCACCATCTGCTTTAGAAAGCTTTGATACTGCTTTTTGTTCTGTATTCTGAATTGTCTTACCTGAAGCAGACGCAGCTACTGTTTGATTGTCCATCTTTAAAACCTTTGCATGCTGATTTCTTTCAAAATGTTCCCAGGCTTCTTTCCATTGATTTTTTTCAAATTTTCCCTGCTGATAGGACTCTGCATAAACCAAAACAGAAAATCCTTTCTCTGTCACTTCTGATGGAGCATTTTCTTTTATCTGAATCTCTTCCAGCAGATTTGTGGTCTGTTTTTTCACTTCTACTGCTTCCCGATAATAATAATATCCATCTTCCTCAAGACTCCACTTTGCTTTATCTATATCAAATTCAAGGTACGGAAGAATCTCTTCTGAACTTAATTCCAGACGGCATCGGATAAAACAGTCCGATTTTCCCAGATTTTTCATACAGACTTTTTTTGTAAAATGACTTCCTGGTTCGATTTTTTCAGGAGGGTCAAATTCTTCAACAATTTCAATATTACTGTCTCCTACCGTTATTCGATTCCTCTTTTCTTCTCTGTCACTAAAATAAGCCGAAACAGAAGCAACACTGATATCCAATACAACTAAAGCAATTACACTAATCCACAAAAGGCTGTATTTCTTGTATATTTTCTCTTTTCTACCTGTTCTTTTTTTCATTTTGATTCTCATTTTGCATCACCTGCTTTCCCCGGAATCACATTTTCACAATAACTATCATCAGACCAGTCCTGCCATTCCTTTTTCTCGTTTACAAATACGACACTTCCTTTTTCATTTTGCTTTAAATCAAATACGACCGTCTCTCCTTTTCTGACACCACCTGAAATTTCTTTGATATCTTTTAAAACATACCGCATCACTTTTATCTCTTTTGCCGTATAAACTCCTTCCATTAGATGTTCAAACGTCACTTTTGCACGAATTGTCCCATCAGAGTTTTTATTCTTTTCTACATATTCTCTGGTAAACGAAACCGCTTTATGATAAACACATTCTGTGCCATCCACTTTCGTCCCTCTTACTTCAAATAAAAACACCGGTTCTCCATTTGCAAAATTAATCTCTTTTTCTAAGATTTCTTTTTCCAGTTCAATGGAAACTTCTTTTGGAACATGGACAGGTTCTTGTGATTTCACCTCAGCACGGTAAATTGTCTGATTTACATCTGTATTGGAAAATGTTACTGTGTAAGTCTGTGTATCCAGTTCATACCCTGATGAAGCCTCAATTTCTTTTACGGTATAAGTCCCTATCTCCAGTGCCTTACTCGTTGCCTTTCCATTTTCATCTGTTACCATTTTGTCTGCTACAATATTTTTTGCGTTTCGGACTTCATATACCGCACCTTTCAGACTCGCATTTTTCTGTGGTTTATCCAGTCCGGTTTCTTTATCCAGTTTTTGAAGATCAATGTAACATTTTACATCTTTTTTTGGAACGGTTGCTGTAACTTTTGCTGAATGTCCTACATTTCTTCCTCCGCCTTCTAACAGTGTTACTTTTTGAAAATCATCCGGGTTACTGACACTTAAATAATTCCATCCCGAAAGAAATGCGGAATGCGTTCCATTTACAGAAGCTGTTATCGTTCCTCCTTCTGCCTGCAATTCCAAGTAAACAGACAACGGAATCCAAAGTCGAAAATCAGAAGAATCTCCATTGTCTTTCCAAATGACTGTCGCATTATGGTCTACTGTAATTTTTCGTGACTGAATATATTCATTGCAGTTTACCTGTCCATCATTTAATTTCTGAGAAATCCATTTTGTCATATATCCTGCTTTTCCGTTATAACTCTGCGCACTCCATGTCACAGAAGTATCGGATAACGAATATTTAAAATTCTGCCATCCATCTTCAAACGGATTATAATAGACAGGATTTATTGCATCTTCTGTCATTTTTTTTACTATTTTATAAAAGGATTCTTTTTTCGAACTATTTAAGAGATGATTATAAAATGTATTTAAAGAATATTCGTTGTTTACGATATGAATTGCATACTGAGTTGCCATATAATCATATTTCCAGCCATATCCGGTCTGATAACCACTCCAGACACTCTGTTCTCCAATATAACGACATCCCCAATATAGAAGATATGCAAGACTTGGCGCAATTCTGCCAGAACCATTCCAGCTCACATCGCCAAGTGGGCCATCTTTATTATACTGCAGGCAGTATACCGCACGTTGTTTTCCCTTTAAATCCGGATTATTTTTATCCGTAGCTGCCACATACTTAATCGAACTGTTCATCTTATCATTGGCGCTCATCAGACCAGAATCAAAACTGGCAAAGGATTCATTCCATTTCACCTCTAATTTACTGCTTGTCGCACTAAATAAATGAAATGCTTGATTTTTTTCATAGAGACCTGAGTCAACCAGTTCCGGTTCTAATTCTTCTAACAATTTGTCCTGTTCAAATTTTTCTTTTAATTCTTCTTTTTCTACTTCTTCTTTTTCTAATCCGGCTTTTTCTACTTCCTCTTTTTGCTTTAATTTTGATTCTTGTGTCTCTTTTGAAGTTTCCGTTTCTAATATTTCTGATTCCGATATCTTCGATTCCGGCATTTTTGTTCCTGACTCATCTGTGTCTTGTGACCCTGATTCTTGTATTTCTGATTTTTCTTGTAACTCTCCCTCCATTACATTTTCCTGCTCCTGCACGGTTGTATTTTGCATTTCCAAGTCAGAAGCCCAGACAGCTCCTGAGAAGGTATTTCCCCACATCAAGGCAGAAAGACCTAAGGCAAACAGTTTGTTTCTACATTTTCTCCAGGACATAATTACCCCTTTCCGCATAGCTACACAGAAAAAAGCGTAAAAAATCCTCGAACTTTCCTTTTTCTGTATATTCATGCACTATTGTATTTTTGAAAAGTTGAAATTTTTGACCGAATGGTCAGGATTAAACATACAGACTTGATTTTTTCTGTATCTGAAGTGTAATGAAATAATAACATATCTGTTTTAGAAAAACAACTCGGAATATTTACTAAATACTTTCCAGGCAATTTCACTTATTTTCAGTAAAAACGCAGATACTCTCCTAAATTAGAAGATTCTCTAAAAAAGTTTTATATCTGTCAGGAATCTTTTTTTCACAAGCAATAAATAAAGACTTGAAAAAACCTCAAGAGATAGAAGGACTTTCCTCCATCTCCTGAGGTCTTATAATTGAATTAACAATCAAAATCTAAAATTTTATTTTTTAATTAACAGAGATTTTCCTGTCATTTCTTTCGGCTGTTCCATACCCATCAGTCAATCAGAGTCGGAGCGATATCTGCCAGACAGCCACCTTCTCTTAATCCATAAGCCGGGTCTGCATTTACCAGAATAAATGGAACCGGATTTGTTGTATGAGCAGTAAATACTTCACCTGTCTCATAATCCCTTAACTGTTCTGCATTTCCGTGGTCTGCACAGATAAACATCTGTCCGTCTACTTCTTTTAATGCATCTACCGCTTTTCCAACACACTCGTCTACTGCTTCTACAGCTTTGATTGCAGCTGCTTCCACACCTGTATGACCAACCATATCTGGATTTGCAAAGTTGATGATAATGACATCGTATTCCTTAGAACGAATTGCAGAAGTCAGTTTATCGCATACTTCATAAGCGCTCATTTCCGGTTTTAAGTCATAAGTTGCTACTTTTGGAGATTTTACCAAAATACGATCTTCTCCTTCATTCGGTTCTTCTACGCCACCGTTAAAGAAGAATGTTACATGCGCATATTTTTCAGTTTCCGCAATACGCGCCTGTTTCATATTGTGTGCTGCAAGGAATTCTCCAAATGTATTTTCGATAGAAACTTTGTGGAATGCAACTTCTTTATTTGGAATTGTTACATCATACTCTGTAAAGCATACATAAGTTAAATCCAGTCTCTTTTCTCTTGCAAATCCTTCAAAGTTATCATCACAAAATGCTCTTGTAATTTCACGTGCACGGTCCGGACGGAAGTTAAAGAAGATAACAGAATCTTTATCCTGAACCGTTCCAACTGGTTTTCCATCTTTTACAATAACCGTCGGCTCTACAAATTCATCTGTTTTTTCTGCTTCATAAGAAGCTTTTACTGCACATACAGGGCACTCTGCTAAAATACCTTCGCCTTTTGTCATTGCATTGTAAGCTTTTTCTACACGATCCCAACGGTTATCACGATCCATTGCATAGTAACGACCTACTACTGTCGCAACCTGACCGACACCAAGCTCTTTCATCTTGTCATTTAATTCTTTGATATATTCTTTTCCACCTGTTGTCGGTGTGTCACGTCCGTCTAAGAAGCAATGTACAAATACTTTTTCCAGTCCTTCTCTTTTTGCCAGCTCTAACAGTCCATATAAATGTGTGTTATGGCTGTGTACACCACCATCAGATAATAATCCGAATAAATGCAGGGCAGAATTATTTTCTTTTGCATTTTTTACTGCTTTTAACAGTGCTTCATTTTTGAAGAAATCTCCATCCTGAATTTCTTTTGTAATTCTTGTCAGTTCCTGATACACAATACGACCAGCGCCCATATTTAAATGTCCAACTTCTGAGTTTCCCATCTGACCTTCCGGAAGTCCTACTGCCATACCACTGGCATTTCCTTTTACAAACGGGCACTGAGCATTAACTGATCCATAATCGGAGTTTTGGCTTCACATACTGCATTTGCCTCACATCTATCATTGAGTCCATATCCATCAAGAATCATTAATACGGTTGGTTTTTTACTCATAATTTCTCCCTTCTGTTTCTATCACTTTTTCTGCTTTGTCTGTCTTAATTTCTCACAGTAACTTATTATAGCACGAATCAGATTTTGGGTAAATCCATTTTTTCTGAATTCTTTTATGCCAGTACTTTTGAAAGAAATTCTTTTGCCCGGTCACTCTTTGGATGTTCAAAAAACTCTTTCGGAGAACCACTCTCTAAAATATATCCCTCATCCATAAACAGAATACGGTTTGCCACTTCTTTTGCAAATCCCATTTCATGAGTAACAATAATCATGGTCATGCCTTCTTTTGCAAGTGCCTTCATCAGGTCTAATACTTCTCCAACCATTTCAGGGTCAAGTGCACTGGTCGGCTCATCAAATAAAATCACATCCGGATTCATTGCAAGAGAACGAACAATTGCAACTCTCTGTTTCTGACCGCCTGATAAAGTAGACGGATACACATCTGCTTTGTCCTCCAGACCAATTCTCTTTAACAGATTCATTGCCTGCTCTTTTGCTTCTTTTTGAATTTCTACTTTGGATGTCGTAATCGGAATTAATTCTTCTTTTTGTTTGGAAAATAAATTTTTGATTCGGATTTTGATATTTTTTCTTTTATTTTTACGAAGCTCCTGACATTTTACATAGACCGGAGCAAGCATAATATTCTGAATTACTGTTTTATTATTAAACAGATTAAAATGCTGGAATACCATTCCCATATGACGGCGGTGAATATTAATATCCACTTTTATATCAGCAATATCTACACCATTAAAGATAATGCTTCCGCCTGTCGGGTCTTCCATACAGTTTAAACAACGTAAAAAGTACTTTTTCCAGAACCTGAAGGTCCTAAGACAACCACGATATCACCTTTATTAATCGTTACGCTGATATCTTTTAATACTTCGGTTTCACCAAAGCTTTTTTTCAGATTAATTACGTCTATCACTTCTATTCAGGCTCCTTTCTAACAGTTTAATCAACAGTGAAATAATTAACACCAATACAATGTAAATCATAGCCATTACAAGATAAGGTACCATAAATTCATAACTATTGCTTCCAATGTAACTAAATGCTACATATAAATCTGCCGCACCGACAAAACTTACAACAGAAGTCTCTTTAATCAAAGAAATAAATTCATTTCCCAGCGTTGGCAGAATATTTTTAACCGCCTGAGGAATAACTATTTTCACCATTGTAACACCGAAACTTAATCCGACTGCGCGTCCGGCTTCTAACTGTCCGGAGTCAACAGACTGAATACCACTTCTCATAATTTCAGAAATATAAGCGCCACTGTTTAATCCAAATACAACCATTGCCACCTGAACACCGGTAATATGCACCCCAATAATCGGCAGAAGCACATAATAAAATACCAGCAGCTGTACTACCATAGGTGTTCCTCGAAAAAGACTAACATATACACTGCAAATTGCATTTAATACTTTCGGCAGACGTTTATATTTGGGCAGCACACGCACAGTCGCAATCAAAGTACCGATTACAATCCCAATAATCAAACCGGTAATTGCAATCAGGAGTGTATTTTGAAGTCCCTGTACTACCTTTACATATCCGTTCTGCTGCAGAAAAATTTCAATAAATTTATCAATCTTCTGTCCAAAATTTCCCATCTTATCACCTTTTGTAAAGAAAAAAGCGGACGAAATTCTGCCCGCTTTTTTAGTTTATCTGTTTCGCTTCCTGTTTCTTTTTTATTATCTACAGGAAAATTTTTTACTGCATTGCATTAATTGCTTCTGTAATGCAGGCAGCCGGTGCCGCATCAATAATTACATATTTGAGGTTTCCATTTACTAAGTCCTGTACCGCAAGAGAACCATTTTTGTACTGTACACATTCAGCCGGAAGCCCTGCAAAATCCCAGTCATCGCTTCCCTCAATATAGTACTGTGCGGTTGTTCCTGCCTGTACACCAATCTTGTCAGATGAAGTAGTTTTCTGAAGTAATGCTTCTACATCTGCTGCTTCTTTACAGTCATCAAATGTGGTATCATCTGCTTTTACAATCAGACGCTGAGATGCCTGATAATAAGTATCTGAGAAGTTTACATATTCCTGTCTTTCTTCATTTACAGTCAGACCTGCCATTGCAATATCACATTTGTGCTGTCCAACAGAAAGGCACACTGCATCAAAATCCATGTTCTGGATTACCAGTTCCTGTCCTAATTCATCAGCTAACATAGAAGCGATTTCCATATCGATTCCGTAGTAATCTTCACCCTTTGTATACTCAAATGGCTCAAATGCTGCGTTTGTTGCAACAACAAGCTGATCTTTTGAAGTATCAAGCTGTGCTGATTTTACTGCTGTCGGTTCTCCACCGCCAAAGTATTTCTGACAGATGTCATCTAATGTTCCATCTTCTTTGATTTTTCCGATGAAATCATTGACCTGTGTTAAAAGCTCTTCCTGGTCTTTATCTACACCAAAAGCATATTCTTCATTTGTCAGGTCGATATCAATTACTTTTACTCCTTTACTGCTTCCTGCGGAATCGCTTTTCGCAGAACCGCTGTTATCAGAAGCGGATTTACTTTCTCCACATGCTGTCATGGAAACTGCCATAACAGAAGCTAACACTAATGCAAATAATTTTTTCTTCATTTTGTTTTCTCCTTCTTTTATTTATTCATGATTTTTACCTCATGATGTATTAATATTCAGCCTAATGCATTATACCAGTTTTAAAGCAGAATTTCAACATTTAAAATTCCGATAAAAAAGAACGACTCCGACCAGCTCAAAATCGTTCTCTTTCTTTTTATTAATAAATTATTAATAAACCACAATCGGTGTATTAATTTCTATGTTATTATAAATTGTCGCTACTGCATCAAGCGGTGTGTTGACACATCCATGGGAACCATTTGTCAGATAGATATCCCCGCCAAATGCAGTTCTCTTTGTTAAATCATGAATTCCAACACCACCGTTAAATGGCATCCAGTAAGTAACCGGCTCTGCATACTGCTGACTTCCATCTGGATTGTATGCCGTTAATGTAAACGGACTTTTTTTGTCTTTTAATTTCCAGACACCACCTGCCGGTGTTGCATGTCCGGTATTTGGATTTCCGGTTACGACTGGTGTGTCAACAATCAGGCTTCCGTTTTTATAGAACCACATTCTCTGCTCAGAAATGGAAATCTCTACATAAGTTCCGTTAATTTCATTTCCTTCGTGTGTCTGTCCTTTATACAACCAGGTTACTTCTACGGTCTGGCTTTCTCCGCTGTTCATAGCAGTTAAAAGCGACTCTGTCGTCTTATCCTGCCATAAACGGTATCCATAATCTCCTGTCGTTAAATTTACCGTCTGACCTCCGCTTGTCACAAAACTTCTCGCTTTTCCCTCCGTATTATACTTAGAAGATAAATCAATGACATATTGTTTAACTGCAGTCTCATCAAACGAATAAGTATGATTTGCCTCATCTTCTTTTAACCAGGACTGAAGCTTATTTCTATCGACTGTTTCCTGTCCAGAGCCAAAATCAAGCACATACTGCGCAGATGTCATCTTATTTAACTGTTCCACTTCTTTTTTCAATGTTTCATCATTCTGACGAACAGCCGGCTCTACATAACAGCCTGCGTCCTCCAGAGAAACTTCTTTTTCACGTTTATCTACTGCTTCTTTAATAGTCTCCAAGGTCTTTGTCTTATCCAGTGTATTTCCTTCTACTTCCGGAACAATTTCATAAGAACTTCCGTTATCTTTCATATACGCATCCTGTGGAGCTGTCATATTTGCATCCTGCATACATGCCATCTGATTCACATAAGACTCAAGACTCGTCTCATCATAAGAGTTTTCCTGACTCACGGTATAATTTTTGTCTTTTCCAATTCGAAAAATCCATTTCCATGCATCCTGCTGCTTCATGATTGTTTCAATTTCATTATCATCTTTATAAGTAATCTGAATATCTGAAGCATCTATCATATCCTGTGTATCTCCACGTTCTTTAATCGTAAGAGAATAAACTTCCGCCTCTTTTTTTACAATGTCTTTTATATAAGCTACATTCTGATTACTGCAGTCTGTTCCATTTATTATTGTGCCTTCATAGAACTTATCCTGATAATAATAGCCAATCGCAATATAAGCGGCCGCCAGACCAAGCAAAATCAGAATCACCAGTCCAATCAGCACTCTTTTTAGTACTTTATGTTTTTTCTTTCCCTGTGTTTCTTCCATTTTGTCTCTTTTACCCCTTTTAGTCCTCTCAATTATAATTATAATCGACCCTATTTTACCCCAAAAATTGACAAAAAGAAAGACTTTTTCCAGCTTCTCTTAAATTTCAGAGAAATTTCATTAATATTAAGATACCTTAAGTTTACAGGAGAATTTTTGATTATGAATTATTCTAAAATTTATGAAAATTGTTCACTTTGCCCAAGAAACTGTCACATTGACCGGACTTCGTCTTTTGGATTTTGTCAGTCCTCTTCTCAGATAAAGGCTGCCCGTGCTGCCCTTCATCATTGGGAAGAACCCTGTATCAGCGGTACAAGAGGCAGTGGGGCAATTTTCTTTTCCGGCTGTACTCTTCGCTGTTGTTTCTGCCAAAATTATAGGATCAGCAGTGCATCTTACGGCAAAGAAATTTCCGAACAAAAACTTGCACGGATTTTTCTTGAACTTCAAGACCAGGGCGCACATAATATTAACCTGGTTACTGCTACTCAATATCTTCCATCTATTTTAAATGCTCTTGACCTGGTAAAAAATCAGCTTAAAATTCCCGTTGTCTATAACAGCAGTGGATACGAAAAACCAGAAACTATCCGACTTTTAAAAGATTATGTTGATATCTATCTTCCAGATTTGAAATATTTCAGTTCCAAACTTTCACAAAAATATTCTAAAGCAGAAGATTATTTTAAAGTTGCCTCAAATGCAGTCAGACTTATGATAGAGCAGACAGGAAAACCTGTTTTTGATTCTGATGGAATTTTACAAAAAGGAGTGATTATCCGACATCTTGTACTTCCAAACTGTCGAAAAGATTCTATCACTCTGCTTCATTGGATAAAAGAAACACTTCCTGACAAAAGCTATCTCATCAGTCTTTTAAGTCAGTATACGCCTTTTTATAAAAGTCATGAATATCCGGAATTAAACCGCAGAATTACCACTTATGAATATGAATCTGTTTTAAAAGAAGCAATCTCACTTGGACTTGTGGAGGGATTTATGCAGGAAAAGAGCAGTGCAAAAGAAGAATACACCCCGCCCTTTAATTTGGAGGGATTATAAATTTTCCATGATGTTTTAATTAAGAAACAGGTCTACTGATTTTACATTTTGAGATATAATACTTAGCTATTTGAAGAACTTTTTTTTTAAATTCCTGAAAAGCTGCAATAAGAATATCTGACATAAATACTTCATCATATTCATAGCAATCTTACAACTCATATTCTTCTGCTTCACAGTGAACACTCCCATCAGGTAAACCTAATGGGCTTCTCGTAACGGACGGCAAAACCGTCCGTTTTCTTCCTTTAGAGAAGAGAGATTTCCTTTCTACAGATACAGGCAAAACTCAGATGCTTATGCGCAAGTCGCACATAAGTCCGCATTGAGCCTAATTAACGTAGATAAGGTGCGCGTTGTTCCCGTACCATACCGAAGATCATTGGCTTCGGCTGGCAACCTTGTCATCACTGACTCGGATTTTAGTAATTCTCTGATAAAATATCGTGCTCCGATATTGTAACTCGCGTTTAAGTCGCAATGATAGATCTTTCCGTTTGGGAAGACACAGATGGAATAATTATATTTTTCTTTTCCGTCCTGCATATACGTGCCACGTTCCACTTTCCCGAAACCATCGAATGCCAGGGCAGACGTTCCCCATGCACAGATTCGACTGACACGAATTCCACACTTGTGAGCATGATGTTCCACAATACGCTGGATTTCCCGTTTTCTCCAGAGCTGCAGGCGTTGTTTCTTCGAACCTCGTTTTTTGCCGTTGGTATCCAAATACTCGAACACAATCACATCCACATTGTACAGAATGGCAAAATCCATGATACCTTTGGCTGTTTTCCGGCTGATGTCCTGGTTAATGTCATTGACACGTTTCCATAAGACCGGTGTTTTGCGATTGCCATGCTGCTGTGCTTTCTTCTGTCTGCCTAATGCTTTGTATAAATGGTCTTTTTCAGTGGCAAAATTAATGAATTTTCTTGCCACGACAGTTCCATCACTCTGCATAATGGAGCAGACAGCATTCTGATTGATGCCTAAATCTATTGCACAGATTGTCCTATCCTCAATCGCTACATCCTCAAAGGTCACAGCTTTAGCAAATGGAAATACCAAATACCAACACTTGCCACATTTTTTTAGCTTCGGATTCTTCTGTACTGTATTCGGATCGGATAAGCAATGTTTCTCAATATACTTCACATCCTGCTTACAAAGTAAAACATCCAACCATACCCAATCCTTGCGGTGATACACCTTGACTCTGGCGGTATCACTGCCAGTGCGAATGAACATATTCCCTTTGTATAAGGTTGGCATAGCGTTACGTTCATAGGTCAGCTTTGGTTCTTTGCCTTGCTTTCCGTTGTTGACCCAATTCTCATGATTGGATGCATACGAAGAATACGCTCCAAGGGCTTCCTGAATTGCTGTTCGTCTCAAATAAGCCGGCATCTTATAAGCACACTGGTTGAAATCATAAGCCGGTTCCGGATTTTTCTTTGTCTGAAGTGTCAAATGTTCCATATAATTGTTGCGTTCTTTTCCAGACAAGACAGAAATATCCGACCGGATGAAGGAACTGTCTAGGCAGCTCTGCGAGAAGCATCATGTAACTATACGCTATATGGAGACAGATAAAGATCATATCCATTACATGATTGAAATTCCGCCAACCATTGCAATTTCTGATTTGGTACGGAATTTGAAAAGCTATACCACCTATCACATCTGGAAATCCTATCCGGATATACTACGGAAACACTTCTGGAAAGAGCGCACCTTTTGGACAGATGGCTACTTTGCCTGTTCTGTAGGAAATGTATCAGAGCAGATGCTAAAGGAGTACATAGAAAACCAGGGCTAAATTGCCCTGGTTGGCTGTCTTGACCCATCAGCTAAATCTAATGGGATTGCGACAGCATTATTTCAAAGAAATAGTCGTCTATCCAATAAATATTCAGTCAGAAAACTCATTACATAAACATTCTTTTCTGATGCACATCACTTGAATATCATTCATTATTCATCAGCGTCCTTCGTCACTTCATTTGAAAGGTCAATCTGTAATCTTGCAGCCTCAACTGCCGCTCTGCAAACTAATGCATAGTTAGAATCACCGTGTGTCTCTGTGACCTTTTCAAGAAATTTATCAATCTTATCAAGAAAATAACCACACTTGACTGTAATCTCATTATCTTTATCACGATAGAATGTTGCGAAATCATCCTGACTACCGATAGTACCAATTACTAATACGTGTCTTGTAGAAAAAACCTCGGCTTTGCCACAAACCTCGGCTTTGCCACAAACCTCGGCATTACCATAAACTTTGGCATTGCTATAAACCTCGGCATTGCTATAAACCTTGGCGTTAACGTAACCTTGGTCATCCTCCCAAAACTTTGGCATTGCCACAAACCTCGGCATTATCATAAACCTTGGCATCATCCCAAACTTTGGCATTGTCATAAACTTTGGCATTGCCATAAACTTTGGCATTACCGCAAACTATGGCATTACCATAAACTTTGACATTACTGCAA
>ENA-OQCN01000812-OQCN01000812.1-human-gut-metagenome-genome-assembly--contig:-NODE-812-length-16455-cov-2.665115_pt1 | contig 16455 bp, 19 predicted proteins | sample MGYA00242497_ERZ504576 | MGnify/ENA primary metagenome ERZ504576 (study PRJEB26092, sample SAMD00036296) | human gut metagenome | host: Homo sapiens | study: EMG produced TPA metagenomics assembly of... | reverse complement strand
TTGCGCCTGATAAATTGTTATATCTGTAGATTTTTATGGGCGCTGCCCAAACCCGATCAATTTTGAAAAATTGAGTAAACTTTTTTGTTTTTGGAGGATAATTTAGCGTTAGCTAAATTTCAATGCCCGACCGACACTCCGCTAAACCATAATTTATTCCAATTTTTCGATAAAAAGCCAAAAGCAATCCCTCCGAAAATATCGGAGGGACCGCTGCGTGACTATCGAATATTTAATTAATATCTTAATTATCACCAAGTACCTACATTATAGCCTTTATCTGTCTTTGTTGTTTTAGCATAGTAATTGGTGTCTTTTGAACCTGTGTTAATATCAACAGTCTGTGAAGAACCGTTAGTAAAGATTACGCTGTCGCAAGAAGTCGGAACAGTCAATGTATAAACTGCCTGACCGTGGTCATTATTCTCTACGAAATTCATTTTTGTGCCCGGCCAAGCAACTTCACCCTGACTGCCGCTTGTCCAATAATAACAGTAAATTGTACCGTCCCAGTTAAGTGAGTTTGCAAATGTTACTGTGTATGTACCGCTTGGAGTTGTTGTAGGCTCTGTTGTCGGTTCTGCAGTTGTAGGCTGTGCTGTAGTTGGCTGTGTTGTCGGTGCCGCTGTACTTGCTTGTGTTGTTGGCTGTGTAGGCTGTACAATATACTTATACTGACCTACTAAACTGCTGTCTGCAATATTATTATAAACCAAGTACATCTGAACAAGTGTAGCGTCAATTACATCAACACTGCCGTCATCATTTGCATCTGCCGCAATAAGCTGTTTATCTGTCAATGTTGACTGCTCACTGATAAATAACTGTATAACAGATACATCATTGATTGAAATGTTGCCGTCTGTATCAACATCGCCTATCAATACTTTATCAGAAGGTGTTGAAGGAATTTCTGTTGCAGATGTTGACGGCTGTGCTGTGGTAGGTTGTGTAGTCGGTGCTGTTGTAGGAACTTCACCTGAATCGTAAAGATATACAACATTGATTACGCCTGCGGAATAATTGCCTGTTGCATTTAAAGGAGTAATTACATTTTTACCTGCAACTGCAGAAGTTGTGTATGTGTCGCTTGAAGTAACCTTTGTTTTCTCGCTTACAACATCAGAGGCAATCTTTTTGCCTGTTGCAATATCAATATGGCTTGTAATTACTGTAGCGGCAAATGTGATAGCGCCGTTATTAATCCATACTTCGCCGGATGCGGCATAACCGCTTGCACCCTGCCCCGGCTCCTGATTGGTATTTGAAGTTGGGTGGAACATTACATAGCAAGCTGATGCAGGAACTGTACATTTGTACCAACCGTCGCCCTCGCTTGTCATTACTGTAGCGGTATTCCATTCGCCTGTCGGATTTTTGCCGTCGTCTGTATATGAATAGCAACGAACATCTGACCAGCTTGACGGCTTTTTGTAGTGAACTACTGTGCTTGTAGAATTAAGCTTTTTGTACTTAAATGTAATAGTTGTGTCAGTACCCGAGAAAGTACCGCTTGTGTTTGCAGGGAAACTATCTGTATCAAGCTGATAACCCTGAATTGTTGCAGGACTTACAGAGTATTCATCTCCGCTTCTCATTTTGTTCTTAACAGAGTCTTTAACCTTTGTGCCGTTTGCATTTACATAGTTTACTGTAAGGTAACCTGAGGAAATACCTGAAGATTTGTATGTAAATGTTACAGTGTATGTCTTGCCGCTTTCAACTTTACCTGTTGTTGTGCCTGTTGTATTAACAAGATTATAGTCATAAAGAAGTGTTGTATCAGGTAAAGCACGGTATGTTGTACCTGTCTTATAAGTAGCTGATGTGCTCTTTAAAACATTGCCGTTTTTATCAACATGGTTTACCTTAAGTGTACCGTATGTAGGCTCTGCATTCTGAAGATTACCGAATGTAGATGACTGAACAAGTACGCAAGTACTTCTTGCAGGGATAGAATATGAATTGCCCGAAACTGTGCCAAGACTTTCAAGTCCTGCCTTTTTGCCGTTTGCAACAACTGTCCAGCCACTGTCGTCAAGATCGATTGTGCAAGCCTGTGTACCGCTGTTTACGAGTACGCAAACCTTGCCCCACTCGCCGACTGTGTTATTGGAATATGTATAAGCAACAACATTGCCGTATGATGACTGGAATGTAGGAGTTGAGAAGTTACCTCCCTTGAGCGGCGAGTAATTCTCTCTGATTTTAAGGAGGCCCTTATAATAATCGGCTGTTTCAGAATATGTCTTTAAACGAGTCCAATCAATGGCATTGATTGAATCGGCTGATTTATAACTGTTGTGGTCGCCCTGCTTTGTACGGCAGAATTCCGAACCTGCTGTCATAAATACTATGCCCTGTGAAGTCATGAGAAGTCCCATTGTGGCTTTCATCTGATCTGTAAGCGAAGAGTAAGTAGAGTTCCAATCCTTACTGCCGTTACTAAGCACCATCTTATCCCACATAATAAGGTTATCGTGGGCATCGGCATAAGCAATTGTCTGTGAAGGAGCTTTTGCACCGAAGCACTGACCCTTTACACCGTTTACAACTGTGTAAGTTTTACCATTATTACCCTGAATAAAACCGGTTGATGCATCGTTTGTACCACCCTTAATAGCATCACGGTATGAGTCGCAGAACATACCTACTCTTGCATCAAGCTGAGAAGCTTTGCTCTGAAAACAACCGTCGCTGATTGCGGTTGAACCGCCTGTCCAAGGCTCACCGTACATAAGAATCTTCTTACCCGAACCGTCCGAATAAAGGTTATCAAGACTTGAACGAATCTGATTCATAGTAGCAATGTCGTGAATTCCCATAAGGTCAAAACGGAAACCGTCAATGTGGTACTCGCTTGCCCAATAGAGAATTGAGTCGATCATATACTTTCTGTACATAAGTTTATCGGATGCAGTTTCGTTACCGCAGCCCGAACCGTTTGAATAAACGCTTGAACTTGTTTTTCTGTAATAGTAGTTAGGAACTGTATCTGTAAAACATGAACCCTCTGTTACATATGTATGGTTGTAAACAACATCCATTACAACGGAAATACCTCTGTCATGAAGTGCCTGAATCATCTGCTTAAATTCAGTGATTCTAACATTACCGTCATATGGGTTAGAAGAATATGAACCCTCGGGAACATTGTAGTTTACAGGGTCATAACCCCAGTTTCTGTTTGTTGCCGAACCTGTGATTGTTTCATCGACAGAACCGAAATCATATACAGGCATAAGCTGAACGCAGTTAATACCCGACTTTACAAGATAATCAGCAGCAGTTGATACAGAGCTTGCGCTTGTATCCGAATTAATCTTTGTGCCGCCCTCGGTAAATGCGAGGTATTTACCCTTGTTGTCATCACTGACGCCCGAAGTGTCCGAAATTGAGAAGTCACGAACATGAACTTCCCAAACAACTGCCTCCTGTGCATTGTTGAAAAGAACATGGTTATCGCTGTCCCAACCGTCAGGGTCTGTTGAATCAAGGTCAACAACCATTGAACGGTTACCGTTTACACCTGTTGCTTTTGAATAAACATCCTGTGTTTCGTTTGTTGTACCGTTTACGGTAACAAGATAAGTATAGTATGTGTTCTTAAGGTCACCGTTTACAGTAACAGACCACATACCTGTAGAGCTGTTCTTTTTAAGGTTATAAGTGCCGAGAACAGCTGCACCTGATTCGGAATCGGAACCTGTTGCATAGAGTTTAACCTTTACGGCAGATGCCTCCGGTGACCATACCTTAAACTCTGTTGAGCTTTTGCTGTAGTTTGCACCGAGATTCTGTTCGTTGTAAGCATTGCTTGCATAATTTTCAAGATAACTTGCGTTGTAGTAATTACCTGCCGACACTGCTTCTGTATCTGTGGTTGCCGCTGTTGTTGACAACGATGTCATACCAAAGAGCATTGTAGCGCTAAGTAAAACTGCAAGCGTCCTTTTTAAAAACATTTCTTTCTCTCCTTTTTTCAATTTACTTTATGTATCAGTAATTAGATTTTAGCAAATTTTGCAAAGTTTTAATTTCTTTTACAGAAAATAAATAAGCACATTAAACCAAAGTTTTACTGTGCTTATTGTGTATAATTAACAAAATTGTTTTCTATCCAAAAAATCAGTCAAAATCAGATTTTTTACGACAAAATAAGTTAAAATCAACTGCCTGCCGATTCGTAATTTTTTATGCCTATATTCCAAATAACTATACCAATCGCCATAATGATAACGGAAACAAAAACAGTCAGTCCGATGTTTAAGAGTGGATTTTCTCCTGTCATAAAATACATGGCAGGAAAATAAGAAGTGAATGCAAACGGAATTATATATGTTATAAGATTACGGATAAAATTATTGTAGATGTCAACCGGATATTTTACAAAATCATTCATCATATAGAACATATATGTAATGTTTCCGCTGCGCTTGGTCCAGAAAGAAATTGCAGCAGTACCAATTTTTATTCCCGTATAAATAAACGAGGCAAAAAACATTGCGATAAGCGTAAGCAACACCCTCAAAAAACTCCATTCAATCGCAATATGAGGCACAGCTGTAACTATAAGTCCTATGCCGACTACAAGCTCGCCAAATGCGTCAACCTGAAATTTCTCTGCCATCACATGAAACATAGGATTAATCGGACGAGTAAGGTACTTGTCAAAATCTCCTTTTCTCACAAGCCAATGCCCCATTGCCCAAAGGTTATCAAAAAACATATGATCTATTCCCTTAGGGATAAGTGAAAAACCGTAAATAAACAGAATTTCATAGAAACTCCAGCCCTTAAGATTTGGAATTTGACTGAAAATAATATTCAGAAAAAGAATATTAAATACCTGTACTATCAAAAAGCCGATTACACCTGTAAGAAAGTCACCTTTGTATTCCATCATTCTTTTAAGTTCCTGAACAATAAAAATACGGTGCATTTTCATAGCTCTTCTTAATTCTTTCATAACATCAACCTCCCTGTACACAGAGGTGCTTTACAACCGCTTTCCATATAAGTTTTGACATACCCCAGAATGCGATGCACCAAAATATCTGCAAACCGAGATAAAAAACTATATCCCAACCTGTATACATACCCATATATATCATAACAGGTGTGTATGAAAGCGAGGCGAAAGGGAGTACAGAAAGAACATTTCTGAAAACTTCGGGGAAAAATGCAAGCGGAATCGTACTGCCCGATAAAAAGCCGACTATACAATTTTTAGCAGATTTGAGCCCCAAAGATTTTTAAATACAAATGCTGTAAAACCAAAACTGATATTAAAGAAAAAGTTAATAAGATAAGCAAACACACAACAGACTAAATAAAGCAAAAATTGTGCAATATCAAACTGCAATGAGCCTGTAAGGAAAAAACGGTAAATTTCAACGCCTGCCACCAGCGGAATAAAAATTATGCCAATTTCCATAAGCTTATTGCCAAGCTCCTGAAAAAGGAAAGTTGAATTATAACTTATCGGCTTTATCATTCTCATAGCGATAGTGCCGTCTTTAATCTCCTGTCCTATGTCATAAGTACCACCGCTGCTATAATCTGACCTGTAAGAAATGTAAGGAAAATATACACAATCATATCTCCCTTATCAAATTCCATAAAAGACTCTCCGCCGTTTGAAATAAACACTGCCTCCCATACAAAGAAAGACACAAAACAGCCGATTACATCACCAAGTATGTAAAAAAGCCAGTTAGCACGGTAGGTAGATGCCTCTTGAAGCCCTGCGTTTACAAACGGCAGATACATTCTTAGTTTTTTAAGCATCAACCTCCACCTCCTTTTTGTAAAGGCGACGGATAATTTCCTCAATATCGGCGTCTTTTACGCTTATGTCCTTAACATTTACTTTTGAAAGTGTGTAAGAAAGCATATCGCCGACTGGTACAACTGAAGAATTAAATCTTATCTTATAAGAACTGCCGTCATTTTCAGCAACAAGGTCATCGCCTGTAAGGTTAAGACTGTTCGCATAATCAAGCATTTCAAGCACATTCGGGTTTTCGGATACAAAAGCAAGCTCTCTCATTTGTCCGAACTTTTCTTTTAATTCGGTAATCTTGCCGTCAAATACTTTACTGCCCTTGTCTATCATAACAATTCTTTTTGCAAGCAGCTCAATGTCCTCAAGGTCATGAGTGGTAAGAATTACCGTTGTATGCTCTTCGGCATTGATTTTTTCAATAGCCTTGCGTATGTTATCCTTTACTACCACATCAAGTCCGATTGTCGGCTCGTCAAGAAAAAGCACCTTTGGATTGTGCAACAGTGATGCCGCAATATCGGCTCTCATTCGCTGACCGAGCGATAATGTACGAACAGGACTTTTTATAAAATCCTGTAAATCGAGTACCTCGTTAAAAAACTCCATTCGCTTTTTAAACGAAGCGTCGTCAACCTCGTAAATTTCTTTTAATACCGTATAAGTTTCCGTAAGCGGTAAATCCCACCAAAGCTGGGTGCGTTGTCCGAATACCACACCGATTTCTTTTACATATTTTTTCCTGTTATCCTGCGGGTTCTGTCCGTTAATAACGCAAGTACCCGAGGTTGGAGTAAGAATACCCGTAAGCATTTTTATTACAGTTGACTTTCCCGCTCCGTTAGGTCCGATAAAACCGAGTATTTCGCCTTTTTCAGCCGTAAACGAAATATCCTTTACAGCCTCTACGATTTCAGATTTTGGGTTAAAAAAGGACTTTATACTGCCTTTAATTCCCGGTTCCTTAATAGTTTTCTTAAATTCCTTGCGAAGATTTTTTACTGTAATCATATTTTCCAAATTTGTCATCTCCATTTGATTGTAAAATCCCATGAACAGACACGAAATTCGGCAATCGAATAATTTTTATACGGTTGCACAAAGGATTTCAAAATCAGTAATAAGCTGCATATCAGCCGAAAACACAGATTTAACGGGAATAAGTATTTTCTTGTTCTACACGCAAGAAATATTATTGCAATTTAACACGGCACAGCAACAATAAATATAGAACTGATTTTATTATATAATATCATTTTCACAAAGTCAACACACTTCAAACATTTGTTCCGAATATTATTTATGTAATTAACAAATTTGTATAGCATTTTAACTATAATAATCATCAATGATATTTTTTATGGTTACAAATCTATACTTTTTTGTTTATTTCTGTATCTGAAAAATGACAAAAAATTTACAATAAATCTACATAAAAAACAAAATTGTATTTTGTTAAAATATACAAAGATAAATATATACCTATACTTTTGTGCGTATTTGCCTTGACTTTTTTCGTAAAACGATGTATTATCTTGCTTAAGGGTGATTGGTATTCACAAAGAAAGGTTACTTTTATTTTATGTTACTGTTCAGAATTAATACTTATTCTAACAATGCTAATATTACCTACGGTATTGATGTAATTGACAAAGAGCGAACTGTCAGGCAATATGCCAATCTGTCCGATAATGCGGAAGAGATAAAGAAACTTGTTATTCTTTGCAATTCTCTTGATATTGAGGAATGTCACATTGACGATATAGTAGAAGATTTTTTAACTGATTTCAAAACATATTAATATAGCTATTTTCTTGCAGATGTGCTATACTTATATCATAACTTATTAGGGTGATATCAGTGATATGTAATTTATGTCCAAGAAAATGCAATGCACAAAGAAGTGAATCAAGCGGCGGCGGCTTTTGCCGAATGGGAACAAATCCCGTAATAGCGAGAGTTGCACCTCATTTTGGCGAAGAGCCTTGCATCAGCGGAGCAAACGGCAGCGGTACAATTTTTTTCAGCGGTTGTACTCTCGGTTGTGTTTACTGCCAGAACTATGAGATTTCGTCTTTGCACAAAGGCAGAGAGGTTACGCCGCAACAACTTGCCGACTGCTACAAAAGACTTGAAGAGCAAAATGTTCATAACATTAATCTTGTTACAGCAGATCATTTTGCGCCTGCAGTTGTAAAAAGTTTTGAAATTTACAAACCGAAAATTCCGATTGTGTATAATTGCAGCGGTTATACAAGTCCTAAAATCTTAAATATGCTTGACGGAATAGTTGACATCTATCTTCCTGATTTCAAATACAGCAATAATGAGCTTGCACTTAAGTATTCACTCGCACCAAACTATGTAGAAACTGCAACCGTAGCAATTAAAGAAATGCTGTTTCAGGTTGGGTTTCCACAGTTTGATGACCGACAGATGATGCAGAAAGGCATAATAGTAAGACATCTTATTCTTCCGTCACACACAAAGAACAGTATGGAAGTTCTTGATATTCTCAAGAAAACTATGGCAATCAGATTCTTGTCAGCCTTATGGGGCAGTATATCCCCATGGGCAACGCTGATAAATATGAAAAAATAAACCGAAAAATCACAAAACGAGAGTATCAAAAGGTTAAGGACTACTATATGATGCTCGGCTTTGACGGATTTACACAAGAACTTGACTCTGCCGACCGTAAATATGTTCCGACTGGGATTTTTAATGTTGTGTAAGAATCAAATTTATTGATTAATATCGACATTCATAATATAAATCAAATTTTTAAGCGACAGTTAGTTTATGCTGTCGCTTGTTTTTATTCGGTTAATTCTTGTTGCCATTCAATTTTATGCGTGTTATAATTTAAAAAATTACAGAGTATCAGGGAGTTATTATGGACACATTACTTACCCTTGGTTTAAACCTTGTTTCTTTAAGCCTAACGATTATAAGTACCGTTGTATTTATACAAATTCATACAGTCAAAAGATGTCACGATATTTTACCGCCTGTCAGATTTTTAATTATAAACTGGATAGTATGCCATATTTTTGACATTTTCACCACAAACCTTTCGGTAAAAATAATTCTCAGCAATATCGGCTACTTCTCTGTATGCACTATAGGAACTGTGTTTTTGATTTTTGCTTTGCATTACACAAAAGCCGCTACAGTAAAAAGTAAATTTTTAAAACAGCCGTATTTCTTCCGTCAACAATTCTCTTTTTACTAAAAATCACAGATCCTATTTTTCATTTATTTTTTAAAAGTTATCAGAGCAACGAAGTAATCGGCGGAAACGGATTTTACATAACGGTTGCATATAATTATTTATTGCTTATAATATCCGTTTGCCTTATGGTCGGTAAAAATATAAAATATTACAAGGAAAGATTTCCGCAAATACTATTAATATCACTTTCTGCAATAATTCCTTTAGCTTTTAATTTGCTTTCCTTGCTCGATGTTTTTTCTCTCAAATATGATTTTACTCCTGTATCTTTTTCAATAACTTCTTTACTGATATTTTTAGCTGTTTATAAATACGAATTTATTACCATTCCTCCGCTTACCGTAAAATATCTTATGAGCTCAATAAACGAAGGAATAATTGTTACAAATCAAAAACATAAAATTACCTATATTAATGACGCAGTAAAAAAAGCCTTTAATCTTGATGACAGTATTTTACATAAAGATTGTATTACAGCATTTATGCGTATTGCGGAAATCACAAACAGCGATATTTCAAAATTCAGCGATTTACTGAATAAAAACTCAGGTTCATTAGATGTTTCCGTTTCGGAAAACAAATACTTTGAAATCAGCAAAATGCCCGTTTGCAGCGAAAAAAGAACGGTATCCGAAATATTTGTTTTTTATGATGTAAGCACATATTATAACTTAAATAATAAACTGTCAGAAAAAAATCAAGAACTTACAAAAGCAAATACACAGCTTGCTAAGATGAATGTAATAGAAAAGCGACTTGCCGTTGAAAAAGAACAGACAAGAATTGCGCAGGAACTTCACGATTCTGTCGGTCACGGACTTGTTTCAATTATGACCTTACTCAAGCTTTCACAAATTGATAAGAGCAGTTCAGATGAAAATATTGCAAAAGCCCTGCAAGCATCGGAATTATTGCTTAGCGATGTAAGAAATTGTGTATCGGGCATAAAAACAAACTCGCAATCAAGTGTTACCCAAGGAATAAAAAATTTCATTCAAAATTACAATTCTGGCAACAATAATATTAAATTTACCGCAATAGGCAGCGAAAAGGAATGTCACCGTTTTGCCGCCGACATAATTTAAGCGTTGTGCGTGAAGCGATTACAAACTCTGTAAGACATGGCAAAGCAAACAAAATTGAAGTAATAATTAAATTTTCAGAGAATTGTATCAGACTTTATATAATTGACGACGGTACAGGCTGTGATAAAATTGTTCCTGATTTCGGACTTAAAGGAATGAAAGAAAAGATTAATTCTATCGGCGGAAATATTGAGTTTTCTTCATTACCCGGTAACGGATTTTCCGTAAAGGCATATATTCCCGTGGAGGTGATAAATTATGATTAATGTTATAATTGCAGACGATGATGAAATTTTCAGAAACGGTTTAAAGATAATTATTGAACAGGACAAAGATATAAAAGTATGCGGTCTTGCAAGTAACGGAAATTCGGCATATGATTTATGCAAAACAGAAAAGCCCGACATTGTACTTATGGATATGCAAATGCCTTATTGTGACGGCTCAAGTGCTACTTATAAAATAAAGCAGGACTTTCCGAATATTAAAGTGCTTGTACTAACCACATTTGACGATAAAGCCACAGTAAGCAAAGCGTTGACAAGCGGAGCAGACGGATATGTGCTCAAAAATGTAGACGAAACAAAAATAGTTAATGCTATAAAAAGCACAATGCTCGATATAAATGTTTTTGGAAAACTGTTTTTGACAGCATGAAAGAAAAACTTGTTAAAAATAATACTCACACAGTAAAACTTACAAACAGAGAAACCGAATTGCTTGTCAATGTGGCAAAGGGACTCAGCAACAAAGAAATTGCTAAAACTATGTTTTTATCGGATGGAACTGTGCGAAACAATATTTCTGCACTTCTTTTAAAACTTAATTTAAAAGACAGAACTCAACTTGCTGTTTATGCAGTAAAAAATGATTATATTTAAAAATCTTAACGGCTCATTTTAAATTTATTGAAATGGGCCGTTTTATCTTAAAAACAGTGACAAATGTCATCTATCATTATATTCTTATATGCTATATTAATGGCATATAAAAGAAGTGTAGGTGATGTTATGAAAAAGCAAAATAAAAAATTACTGTTAGGTCTTGCTGCCATTATGCTGGTATCCTGTTGCATATTTATTTTTATCACTCAAGGTTTTTCGGGTACTCACAGATGGGGCGGTTTTCAGTACGAAGACGACAAATATTATAATAACAATACCGCTACCATAACAAAAGCATACTATCCTAAAAAACAAATGGTTATTCCCTCTACAATCTGTTTTTATAAGTTCGGGCTTTGGGCGGTTATGTTTCAAGTCGCTCACTATGGGGTGTTCACAGAACCGGAATGTTTGAAAATGATAAAGTTGTCGAAGAAGTCATAATATCAGAAGGTATTGAATCAATCGTTAACGGATGTTTCATAATGCAATTGCCTTAAAAAGTTTGGAATTTCCAAGCACAATAAAAGATATATCCGTTACTGATTGCAAAAATCTGACAAGTGTAAAATTTTCAGAAAATACAGTTGAAATAGAAGATTTATCATTTCAAGATTGCTCTTCATTGGAAAAGATTACTCTCCCTGAAAATATCGCTTGCGACGGTATATCCAATGATGCTTTTTACAACTGCACATCTTTACAAGAAATAAACATACCCGATTCAGTAACCCGTATCAATTATTGGGCATTTTATAATTGTGTTTCGCTAAAACAAATTGATTTATCAAAAAATATTACAGAAATATCTAAATGTGCTTTTAGCAAATGCTCCGGTTTAGAAAAAATATATATTTACGAAAAATGCACCTCAATAGCAGACAATGCATTTGACGGTTGTTGCAAGTTAACCATATACGGAATAAAAGGTTCATATGCAGAACAATATGCAAACGAACACAATATACCTTTTGAAGAATTAGATGCAACAATTGAGTTTCTAAACAAGTGAGTAACTGTTTGTTGATATAATTTTATTTCATCTAAAGAATAGGAAGTGAGATAATGCCAAAAACGAAAATAGTTTCGAGCATTATAGCTTTAGTTTTAGGTCTATGCGTTGTTGTATTTACTATTGCATATTTTAGTATTAACGGAAAACACAACAGAGAGGGATATACATTTGAGGGCGACTTTTTCAATGGCACTGCAACATTAATTGGAATGGAAAATCCGAAAGTAATGTTCAATGATTCGAAGAATAAACAGATACCTGGTGTATTGCAACCTGGGCATTTGGTTACACAAGATGTGTGGTTTAAGGATAATATTTGGACAACATATGAACCAGATTAACTGATTCATTATAAATTTCTAAAGATGAATGAGCAATTATGTTTGCTCATTCATCTTTGAAATTAGTGCTACAAACTTTTGAAAGGTTTTATATATGAAAACAACTAGATTAATACGAGTAAATATAGTATTTGCAATATCTTTTTGTACAGTTTTTATTTTAATGTTTTCAAGTTGTAAAGAGCTATACCCTATAACAAAAACTGCTGAAGGATATACATTTGAAATTGATGAAAATCAAAACGCTACATTGATAAAAACCGATATATTGGCTGAAACCATTGAAATTCCATCGGAAATTTCTTCATATAAAGTCAAAAAGCTAAGTTGTGTAGAAAAAGCTGCATTAGTTGGGGTGTCTCTTACAGGTGTATTTGAGGGAAATAATGTTGTAAAAGAAATTATAATACCTGAAGGAGTAGTGGAAACTTATGGCCCGGCTATAGCTAATTGCTATAATCTTGAAAAAATTACTATACCAGGCACAATGACGACATTTGACGTAGTGCGGTGTGATAATTTAAAGGAAGTGAACATTGTTGACGGAGATACTATTACCGAATCCTTTAGTTTCAGCGATTGTTCCGGGCTTGAAGAAATATACTTACCGAAGCAAATTAACAAAATCAGCACTAATGCTTTTGCTCGTTGCTATTCATTAAAAAATGTGAAGTTTTCAAAAAATGTTTATTGTATAGAGAGTGTGGCTTTCCAAGGATGTACTTCACTTACAAATATTGATTTACCCGACAAGCTATCAGAAATAGGTTCAAATGCTTTTCAATGTTGTACTTCTCTGCAAACTATTGATGTTCCGTCAAAGGTCAGGATTATTGAGAGCTGGACATTTGATGGTTGCAAATCTCTTGAAATAGTGAATTTGCCTGAGGACTTAATAAAAATAGGTGACGGAGCTTTTCGGGATTGCGTTTCTTTAGAGAGAATTAATGTCTATGATGAATGTGATTACATTGCGGACAACGCTTTTGATGGATGTGATAAACTTACAATCTGCGGAATGAAGGGTAGTTATGCAGAACAGTATGCAAAAAAACATAACATACCATTTGAAAAATTGGATACAACAATTCAGTCTGTAAATTAATAATTATCGGTTTGTTGATAATTAAAACTATATTTTTTACGAGAGAATTTTAATATGATGAAAAAATAAAAAATATAAACTACCTAATCGGGATATTGTGCGTAGTGTTAGTGATATTTATATTGCTGCAAATCTTTTCAAGTGAACATTGGTGGTTTGGGTACACATATGAAACCGATGGATATACAAATAAATCGGCAACAATTGTAAAGATAAACTACCCGTCAGAGAAAGTTGTAATTCCTTCAACAATATTTTTCCATAAAGTAAATGCTTTAGGCGGATATGTTACAGGATACAATTTGTGGGGAGCAGAAAGGAAAGGAATGTTTGAGGATAACGATATAGTAAAAGAGATTGTTGTTTCTGAAGGGATAGAGTATATATTTAACAGATGTTTTGACCATTGTATTTCATTAGAAAGCATACAACTCCCAAGTACTATAAAACAATTCTCTTTTACGAATTGTGAAAGTCTGAAAAATGTTAATTTTAATGGTGATGTAAAAGAAATTGAAAGTTTATCATTTTCAGGCTGTTCTTCATTAGAAACGCTTGTAATTCCGGATAATATTGCTGATCGTGGTATAGCATACGGTGCTTTTTCCGGTTGCACATCACTAAAAAGTATAAATATTCCCGATAATATTACTGCAATACAACGATATACATTTAGTAATTGCATATCCTTAAAACAGTTAGTTTTGTCTAAAAATATTAAGAGCATTGAATGGGGTGCTTTTGAAAACTGCACCTTGCTGGAGAAAATTATCATTTACGATAAGGTAGAATATATTGCAGATAACGCTTTTGAAGGTTGCGATAAGCTCACAATTTATGGAATAAAAGGCTCATATGCAGAACAATATGCAAACGAGCATAACATACCTTTTACGGAAATAAAGGAATAATTAAAACAATGGATAAGGAAATAATTAAAGATAACAAAATAAAACTCATCATATGTATTATACTTTCATTATCAATTTTCAGCATATATATTCCTATTAATACAGGCGGATATTTTACAATAATAATGTGGTTTGTTCAAATTATCATACCAATTATTTTCGGAGTGCTGATAAAGGAATATAAAAACTTTTGTATTTGTATAGCCGGTCTGACTTTATCAAATATACTAAGCAGTATTTTTATATGGATATGGGTACAAAACCAAATTACAATGGTAAAAGAATCAGTTAAAAACTATGGATCGGTATTTGCAATTGCCGCATTCGGTATAATTGCATATCTTTCAATTATATTTACTGTCTTTGTATGCATAGAGTGTATTATATACTTTATTGTACGATATAAAAATTACAAACAAAAATTAAACAGCTGACTTTAACCGACAGACAACAGATTTACCATAGTCTTTGCCTGTCAATTTTTTTATATTTTGTTTTTAAAAAAATTAATATTCATTATGTATTGTTTTATTTATAAAATTATGGTATAATCAATTAAAAATTTCTTAAATGAGGGATATATTATTATGGAAAAGAAAAGAAGTAACTTTTCCGGTGGCCTGGGATTTGTATTTGCTGCGGCAGGCAGTGCAGTAGGCCTCGGAAACATCTGGCGATTCCCCTATCTTGCCGCACAGTACGGCGGCGGTATTTTTATTTTGGTTTACCTTATATTAGCCGTAACCTTCGGTTTTGCAATGCTACTGCTGAAATTGCTATCGGAAGAAAAACAAAGTTAAGCCCTGTACTTGCCTATAAAAAGCTCAACAGCAAATTCGGCTTTTTGGGCGTACTTGCAGTTATAGTTCCTATCATAATCTGCCCTTACTACTGTGTAATCGGCGGTTGGGTAACAAAGTATGTTACAGTATATGCACAAGGTCTTGCTACACAAGCGGCAGGAGATAATTATTTTTCCGACTTTATCGGTAATCCGTGGTCACCGCTTGTATTCTTTCTTATATTTATGGGATTAAGCGTATGCGTAATTTTGATAGGTGTTAAAAACGGCATTGAAAAAATCAGTAAATTTCTGATGCCTATGCTCATTATTCTTACAATCGGAATTTCGGTTTATGCACTGACACTTCCGGGTGCGCTTGACGCGTTGCCTACTACCTTGTACCGGATTTCAGCAAATTCTCCTTAATGACGGTTGCAGGTGCTTTGGGACAGCTTTTCTACTCAATGAGCCTTGCAATGGGTATTATGGTTACCTACGGTTCATACACAAAGAATGAAATCAACCTTACCAAATCTGTAAACCAAATTGAAATTTTTGACTCTGCCGTTGCACTTCTTGCAGGTCTTATGATTATTCCTGCCGTTTATGTATTCAGCGGTGAGGCAGGTCTTTCAAAAAGCGGCCCGGGTCTTATGTTTATGACTCTTCCAAAAGTATTTGACCAAATGCCCGGCGGCGATGTTGTTGCACTGTTGTTCTTTATTCTCGTATTCTTTGCGGCAATCACAAGTGCCATTTCAATTATGGAAGCTATAGTTTCCTCACTTATGGACAAATTCCATGTAAACAGATGTGTTGGCTGTCTTATCGTAATCGGACTTTGCTTGTTGATGGGTATTCCGTCATCACTCGGAAACGGAATCTGGTCTGATTTTAAAATTTTCGGAATGGATATTCTGACATTCTTCGATTTCTTCAGCAACAGTATTCTTATGCCGATTGTAGCGTTCTTCACCTGTATTCTTATAGGTTGGGTTATCAAACCAAAGGCTATTACAGATGAAGTTACACGCAACGGCGAAGCTTTCAAAAGAAAAGGTTTGTTTAATGTAATAATTAAATATGTCGCTCCGATTTGCCTTATCATTATTCTTGTAACATCAATTCTTACTCAATGCGGAATTATTACTATCTGATTTTAACAGAAACTGCATCTTGTCATTGTGGTGACCCCCAAAAGTTAGATTTGAAAGCGTAGTGGCTTTTAGCTGCTACGCTTTTGTTATGCAACTAAGGCATTAATCCTGTACTCAACCGGACTTAACCAGCCGAGTTTCTGTTTGATTCTC
>ENA-OQCN01000811-OQCN01000811.1-human-gut-metagenome-genome-assembly--contig:-NODE-811-length-16469-cov-4.251683_pt1 | contig 16469 bp, 20 predicted proteins | sample MGYA00242497_ERZ504576 | MGnify/ENA primary metagenome ERZ504576 (study PRJEB26092, sample SAMD00036296) | human gut metagenome | host: Homo sapiens | study: EMG produced TPA metagenomics assembly of... | reverse complement strand
CGACGGCCAGAGCGAGGGCGCAGACGAGCGCGATGAGTTTCTTTTTCATAAGTGTACTCCTAGTGAATTTATTTTTTGCCGGTGTTTTCCTCCGGCGAGGCGGCAAGGATGTCTGCCATCGCCTTGAGGATGCTTTGCAGCAGTTCCAGCGGCTTTTCGTCGGGTTGGAGAGTCACCGAGAGGTAGGCTTGGTGCCGGCTCCTGCCGTCACCCGGCCATTGAAAGCGATGAGCAGGCCGCGAATCATGGCCACATCCAGCGTCTCCACCTGTAACAGCAGGGTGTCCTTTTTCTGGGTGACTTCGTAGACGCCCACAGCGGTGGCCTGTACGCGCACCAGCGAGACGTTCACGAGGTCGCTGACAGAGGGCGGCGGGTCGCCGTAGCGGTCGATGAGTTCGTCCAGCACGTCGGCGGCGTCTTCGGGGGTCTGGATGGCGGCGATGCGCTTGTAAGCTCGATGCGGCCCGGGCGTCGGCAATATACTTTTCCGGGATGAAGGCGTCCACCCGCAGGTCCACGAGGCATTCGCTCTTGTCGCGCTGGATGGGCTCACCCTTGGCCCGGGCGATGGCCTGACCCAGCATCTTAACATAGAGGTCATAGCCCACGGCTCCATGTGGCCGTGCTGGCTGTGGCCCAGCAGACTGCCTGCGCCGCGAATTTGTAAGTCGCGCATGGCGATGCGGAAGCCGGAGCGAAGGCCGTGAACTCCCGGATGGCCGAAGCCGCTTCTGGGCGATGTCGGTGAGGGTCTTGTCCCGCCGGAAGGTGAAGTAGGCGTAGGCTTTCCGGCCCGAGCGGCCTACGCGGCCCCGGATCTGGTACAGCTGGGCCAGACCCATCCGGTCAGCATCCTCGATGATGAGGGTGTTGCAGTTGCGCACGTCAATGCCCGTCTCGATGAGGGTGGTGCAGACGAGGATGTCGATCTCGCCGTTCAGCAGATGCTGCCAGACAGGGTTCAGCTCTTCCTCGGTCATCTTGCCGTGGGCGATGCCCACCCGCGCCCCGGGTACCATCTGGCTGACATGGGCGGCGCAGGACTCGATGTTGTCCACCCGGTTGTGCAGGTAGTAGACCTGACCGCCCCGGGCCAGCTCCTTCTTCATGGCTTCGGCGAGGATGACGTCATTGTACTCGAGCACGAATGTCTCCACCGGCTGGCGCTCGATGGGCGGCTGCTCGATGGTGGAGAGGTCGCGGATGCCGCTCATGGCCATGTTCAGGGTGCGGGGGATGGGGGTGGCCGAGAGGGTCAGCATGTCCACGCCGATGAAGTTCTCTTTCAGCTTCTCCTTGTGCTTGACGCCGAAACGCTGCTCCTCGTCGATGATGACAAGGCCCAGGTCGTGGAACCGGACGTCCTTGGAGAGCAGGCGGTGAGTGCCGATGACGATGTCCACGCTGCCGGCCTGCAGGCCCCTCAGGGTCTCTTTCTGCTGTTTGGCGGTGCGGAAGCGGGAGAGCAGCCCGACTTCACCGGGAACGCCTCCATGCGGGAGATGATGCTGTTGTAGTGCTGCCACGCCAGCAGGGTGGTGGGGGCCAGAATGGCGCACTGCTTGCCGCCCATGACGCACTTGAAAGCCGCGCGGAAGGCGACCTCTGTTTTGCCGACGCCCACATCGCCGCAGAGCAGGCGGTCCATAGGCCAGCCCTTTTCCATGTCCTTCTTGATCTCGGCGGTGGCGGTGAGCTGGTCGTCCGTCTCGTCGTACTCGAAGCGGGACTCGAAATCGCTCTGCCAATCACCGTCGGCGGGGAAGGCGTAGCCCGTGCCTGACGGCGGCGGGCGTAGAGCTCGATAAGCTCCTGCGCCATCTCTTCGGTGGCCTTTTTGACCTTGGCGCGGGTACGCTGCCACTCGGTGCCGCCTAGCTTTGCAAGCTTCACCTTTTCCTCGTCGCCGGGGGCGGTGTAGCGGCTCAGCAGATCGAGCTGGGTGACCGGCACATACAGCACGTCCGAGCCGGAATACTGGATTTTCAGATAGTCTTTGATGGCGCCCTGCACCTCGAGACGCTGGATGCCCGCATACATACCGATGCCATGGCTCTGGTGAACCACATAGTCGCCGGGCTTGATGTCCGAGAGGCTGGACAGGCGTTTTTGTTCTTCTTGCGCTTTTTGTTCTCGGCGGCCTCGTCGTCCAGACCGTGACGCCGGGACGAGATGACAGCCACGCGGGCGAACGGGAAGGTGCAGCCCGCCGTGAGGTGGCCGGGCAGTACCTGAACCAGACCTTTCGCGGGCCGGACGTCCCGGCTCATGCTGACGGCATAGCCTTGTCAGCCAAATCGCGGGTGAGGGCCGCTGCACTCTTGGGCGTGCCGGCGAAAAGGGTCACGGCGTACCCCTGCTGGACCAGCGGGTCGAGGTCTTCCCGCAGGGAAGCGAGGTCGCCGCCCCAGTTGGGGGCCGCGAACGCCTCGGCGTTGATGAGGTCTTTCAGTTTGAACTCGTTCATGCCGCGCAGGAAGTTCTCGCAGAGCAGGGTGCTCTGGTCCTGCGCCGCAATGGCGAGGTCGTCCATCGTCTGGTAGAGCACATCGAGCCGGGGCAGATGACGCCCTCCTCGAGCAGGCCGGTCAGCTCTTCGCTGCGGCGGAACTCGGTGGCCTTCTGGGCGTCCCGGATGCCGCCCACCTCGTCGAGGATGAAGATGGGGCTGCTCAGGTGGTCCAGCAGGGTGGCGGGCGTTTCGTACCGCAGACCGTAGTATTTGTCCATAGCCTCGGGCATGACGCCGCTGTCCAGCTGGGCAAGGTCGGACTCCATGGCCTTTTCGAGGGCGGTGCGGCGCTTGCCGCGGGCTTTCTTCTGGGCGGCGCGGAGGGCCTCTGCCGTGTCGGCGGTGCTGCCGAACAGCACCTCACGGGCGGGGGAAAGATAGATTTTTTCCAGCGCACCGTCCCGCCGCTGGGTGAGCAGGTCGAAGGAGGCGAGAGAGTCTATCTCGTCGTCCCAGTACTCCACACGGGCGGGCTGGCGCATATCGGGGGCGTAGATGTCCACGATGTCGCCCCGGACGCTGAACTGTCCCGGGCCGTCCACCTGACTTCGCCGCACGTATCCGGCGGCGAAGAGCCGCTCCACCAGCGCTTCGCGGTTGTAGACCATGCCGGGCTTGAGGGTGAGGGTGTTCTTCTGGAACTCATCCTGCGGCACAGTGTATTGGAGCAGGGCTTCGGCGGGGACGCAGACGGCGTTCAGACGTCCGCCCGCCAGTGCGCCCAGCACCGACAGACGCCGGTACTCGTACTCGCGGCCCGCGCCTCGACGGGGCGGAGCATGAAGTCCCGGGGCGGGAACACCGCCGCCGAGAGCCCCAGCGTCTTGAGGTCGTCGGCAAAATGGGTGGCCTCGGCCTCGCCGGGCGTGACGACGCAGAGGATGCGGCCCGTGTCCTTCTGGAGCGCGGCGTAGAGCAATGCCCGGCCTGTCGGAGGCAGACCGAACAGCGCCGCCGGGCCGGGGGAGGCGAGGCTGGCCGCTATCTTCTGATATTCAGGGGTGTTTTTCAGGAGCGCTTCGTACATGGTGGACCTCCTTTCAGCCCTCTCAGTCATCGCTGCGCGATGCCAGCTCTCCCATGGGGAGAGCCACTGGCGTGTCGGTCAGGCTTTTGCGAGACAAGAGAGGGTTCTTTTATCGGGAACGGTAGTGCCTGCTGCCGAGGACAGACTTCCCCAGAGGGGGAAGATGTCGCGTAAGCGACAAAAAGGGGAATCTGGCGCGTCAGCGCCTGAGAGGGATTACCCGTTATACTTGCTCTGCGCCAGACCCAGCTTGCCGTCCATGATGAGCTTTGCGGCGGCTGCGATGTCGGGGCAGCGGTCGGCGAGGGCCTTGGCGTCGTCGGGCGGGAACTTGCCCAGCACCCATTCGGCCAAATCGTAGTCCGGGCGGGGCTTTGCGCCCACGCCGATGCGGATGCGGGGGAAGTTCTCGCCGCCGAGATGGGCGATGATACTCTTGAGGCCGTTGTGGCGCCCGCAGAGCCGGAGGGCCGGATGCGCAGTTTGCCGGGGTTCTGGGTGATGTCGTCGCACAGGACAATGACGTGGTCGGCAGGGATCTTGAAGAAGCCCGCCAGCGGGCCGATGGAGTCGCCCGAGAGGTTCATATAAGTCAGGGGCTTCAGGAGCACGACCTTGTGGCCGTCCACCTCGCCCTGCCCCCACAGGCCCTGAAACTTGGTCTTGGAGACGGAGATGCCCCACTTGCCGGCCAGATAGTCCAGCGCGGCAAAGCCTGCGTTGTGACGGGTGCCGTCGTATTTCGGCTCCGGATTGCCGAGGCCGGCAATGAGCCAGATGTCATTGGTATTCATATGATATATTCTGCCTTTTTTACGTTGGATCTGTTTTCGAACAATATGTTATTATAACATACGCGCGCGCAAAAAGATACACAAAAAACATAAAATGCCCCGGCGCACGGATGCGGAACGTGCGCCGGGGCAGATGGAAAGCGCTGGATGCGGAACCGGCGCTCTGGGCAGAGTCGGAGGGAGAGTAAAAACGGAAAACTTAACCCTGCTCTTTTTCGAGTTTCTGCTTCTTTATAATGTACGCCTCCATTTTCGGTTCAGCCCAGCCGTCGAGGTTGGTCTGACGCTCCCGGGCGATGCCAAGAGCCTGCGGGGGGACGTCTTTGGTGATGGTGCTGCCGGCGGCGGTGTAGGCCCCGTCGCCGATGGTGACGGGGGCGACAAGGTTGGTGTTGCAGCCGATGAAGCAGTAGTCGCCGATCTGAGTGCGGAACTTGTCCTTGCCGTCGTAGTTGCAGGTGACGGTGCCGCAGCCGAAATTACAGTACTTGCCTACATCGCTGTCGCCGATGTAGGTCAGGTGGCTGACGGTGTTGCCCCGGGCAAAGTTGGAGTTCTTCGTCTCGACATAAGCGCCCAGATGCACACCGTAGCCGGTGACGGTGTTGATGCGCACATGGGTGAAGGGGCCGATGTTGTTGTGGGGGCCGAGGTGGCTGCTGTAGACCTGGCTGGCGTTGACGGTGGTGCCTTCGTCCACGGTGCTGTCCTCGATGAGGGTGTTGGGGCCGATGACGCAGCCTGCGCCGATGGCGGTCTTGCCGCGCAGGATGGTGCCTGCGAGGATGACGGCTCCCGGGGCAATGACTACTTCAGAGCCGATCTCCACATTGCGGCTGCGGATGTCCACGCCGTTTGCGATGTGGCGCAGCAGCACCTCTTCGCGCTGGGCCTCGGCAGCGTCGAGCTTTGCCTTTGCGGCAGCCAGTGCGGATGGATCAATATTCTGCATAGAGAAAAACCTCCTCCAAAACCGCCTCTCGCAGAAGCTGTGCAGACCCCTGCGGAAGAGGAAATGTTGTATCCAAGATAGAAGAAATTCGGAAAGATGGAAGACAGACAAGAACGGCAATGAGTTTAATGGATAGAAAGTTGTATCCAACTGCCCAAAAACGGCGTCAGAACTCGAAAATCCTCTTCAAATCTTTCCCATTTTATATTACCCAAAAAGTGAGTAAAATGCAAGGGTTTGCACAAAAAATATCAAACAAATTCGGTGATTTGCCCGATGGAATAGACGTGAAATTCTGGTATAATAGTTTAGCATTCACAGAGAAATGTTTATCGTATGACAAGACAGAGCAACGATAAGACCGCCGTGCTTCGCGCCAGCGGCCACCATTTGGGAGGTAAACACGCATGAGCAAAAGTATCTGTACTACTTCAGCGAAGGCAACGATGCCTTGGCGGCGACAAGGTCACCATGAAGAACATTCTGGGCGGCAAGGGCGCTGGTCTGGCTGAGATGACTGCAGCCGGTATGCCGGTGCCGCAGGCTTCACCATCACCACCGAGGCCTGCACCCAGTACTACGCAGATGGCCGCCAGATCAACGACGAGATCACCGCTGACATCTTCGAGCACGTCAAGGGCCTCGAGAAGATCACCGGCAAGACCTTCGGCGACAACGAGAACCCGCTGCTGGTCTCCGTCCGTTCCGGCGCACGTCAGTCCATGCCCGGCATGATGGACACTATCCTGAACCTCGGCCTGAACGACGAGGCTGTCGAGGGTCTGGCCAAGAAGACCAACAACCCCCGCTTCGCATATGACTGCTACCGCCGCTTCGTGCAGATGTTCGCCGACGTCGTCATGATGGTCCCGAAGAGCCTGTTCGAGGTCGAGATCGATAAGCTGAAGGAAGCCAAGGGCGTCAAGAATGACGTTGACCTGACTGCTGACGACCTGAAGGAACTGGTCGGCACCTTCAAGAAGATCTACGAGGACAACGAGGGCAAGCCGTTCCCCCAGGACCCCAAGGACCAGCTCATCGAGCTGTCAAGGCCGTCTTCCGCAGCTGGGACAACCCCCGTGCAAACGTCTATCGTAAGATGAACGAGATCCCCTACGAGTGGGGCACCGCTGTCAACGTCCAGCAGATGGCTTTCGGTAACTCCGGCGACCGCTCCGGCACCGGCGTTGCATTCACCCGTGACCCCGCCACCGGCGCTAAGAAGCTGATGGGCGAGTACCTCATCAATGCACAGGGCGAGGACGTCGTTGCTGGTGTCCGCACTCCGTCTCCCATCAGCCACCTGCACGAGCAGATGCCTGAGGTCTACGACCAGTTCGTTGAGATCGCTACCCGTCTGGAGAACTACTTCCGCGATATGCAGGATATGGAGTTCACCATTGAGGACGGCCACCTGTACATGCTGCAGACCCGTAACGGCAAGCGTACCGCTCAGGCTGCTCTGCAGATCGCATGTGACCTGGTGGACGAGGGCATGATCACCGAGCAGGAGGCTGTCCTGCGCGTGGAGCCCAAGCAGCTGGATACCCTGCTGCATCCCCAGTTCGACGCAGCTGCCCTGAAGGCTGCTGAGGTCGTCGGCAAGGGTCTGGCAGCTTCTCCCGGTTCTGCCTGCGGCCAGATCGTCTTCACCGCCGAAGAGGCTGAGGAGATGGTCAAGTCCGGCAAGATGAAGAAGGTCGTTCTGGTCCGTCTGGAGACCTCTCCCGAGGACATCGTCGGTATGCAGGTGTCTCAGGGCATCCTGACCGTCCGCGGCGGCATGACCAGCCACGCAGCCGTTGTTGCTCGTGGTATGGGTACCTGCTGTGTCTCCGGCTGCGGCAACGACAACGACGTGAAGATTGACGAAGAGGCTAAGACCTTCGAGCTCAACGGCCACAAGTTCGTCGAGGGCGACTGGATCTCCATCGACGGCTCCACTGGTAACATCTACGGTGAGCAGGTCGCTACCGTCGCCGCCACCGGCAACAAGAACTTCAACCGCTTCATGGGCTGGGCAGACGCCGCTCGTCAGCTGCTGGTCATGACCAACGCCGATAACCCGCGCGACGCACAGCAGGCAGTTGACCTGGGTGCTGAGGGCATCGGCCTGTGCCGTACCGAGCATATGTTCTTTGCTGAGGACCGCATCAAGGCTGTCCGTGAGATGATCTGCGCACGTACCGTGGAAGAGCGCGAGGCGGCTCTGGCCAAGGTCGAGCCGTTCCAGCAGGGTGACTTCGAGGCCATGTACCGCATCATGGGTGAGCGCCCGATGACCATCCGTTATCTGGACCCGCCTCTCCACGAGTTCCTGCCCAGCAAGGACGAGGACATCAAGGAGCTGGCTGCCGACATGGGCATGACCTTCGATGACCTGAAGAACGTCGTTGCTTCTCTGCACGAGTTCAACCCCATGATGGGCCATCGTGGCTGCCGTCTGGCTGTCACCTACCCCGAGATCGCAGCAATGCAGACCCGCGCTGTTATCAAGGCAGCTCTGAACGTCTCTGCTGAGACCGGTTATGTCATCACTCCGCACATCATGATCCCGCTGGTCGGCGAGGTCAAGGAGCTGAAGTTCGTCAAGGACGTTGTCGTCAAGGTCGCAGACGAGCTCATCAAGGCTTCCGGCGTTGACATGAAGTATCTGGTCGGTACCATGATCGAGATCCCCCGTGCAGCTCTGACTGCCGGCGAGATCGCCAAGGAGGCTGAGTTCTTCAGCTTCGGCACCAACGACCTGACCCAGATGACCTTCGGCTTCAGCCGTGACGATGCTGCCAAGTTCCTGGCGCTTACTACGAGAACAAGATCTACGAGAGCGATCCGTTCCAGCATCTGGACCAGGTCGGCGTCGGCAAGCTGGTCAAGATGGCTGCACATGATGGCCGTGAGACCCGTCCCGACCTGGGTCTGGGCATCTGCGGCGAGCACGGCGGCGATCCTTCCAGCGTCGAGTTCTGCCACAATGTTGGTCTGGACTACGTCAGCTGCTCTCCCTTCCGTGTGCCTATCGCACGTCTGGCTGCTGCCCAGGCTGCTATCAAAAATCCCAGAAAGTAAGATTGTTGCATGAAGATGCACTAATCCTGCAAAACATGGGAAGATAAGCGTATGATAAACCCTCCCGGTAAAACTGAATGGTTTTGCCGGGGAGGGTTTTGGTTTAGTCAAGAATTCAATGAATTGAGGATATATAAATGACGGAGCAAGAAAGACAGGGAGGCTGGCAGTTTCCGCCGATTCCTGATGTGGACTGCATAAAATTGACTGGACTTGCCCGGAATACCTATTATAAATATAAGCGGCAGATTCGGGAGGATGCCGAAATGAAGGATTGACTTCTATGTAAAAGAAGCCGCTGCAAAAGCGGACAGAAGGAACACGGGACATTCAAAACGAGAATGCCGTGTTCCTTTTTTGTTGCTTGTGGAGGATGGACAACCATACCGTCCAGCCAAATCCGTATAATGAGAGCAGAAAAGTTGATAGAAACATAAGACAGAAGGAGAAGTGCGTATGAAAAAATTTTTGATGGTGCTGTTGAGCATTGCATTTGTGCTGAATCTTGCGATTGTGATTGGCTGATTGGCGGATATGGTTCGCCACGCCGGGCGCTTTACACCATCACAGATGAACTGATGAACAGTGCCTATCGCTTCAAAAGAGGTTGGCAATTTAAGAATAGTCTACCTTGACTTTTTAGGAGATGGACAGGCAATCTGTCCATCTTTTTTGTATACTGGGGTTGTGCAAAAGAGACAAATTTTTTTGTAATTCCGTGAAACGACAAAACTTCACACAAAGAATTGCAGCGATAGTTGTGTTGTGTTACAATGAGCAGAGAAGGAGAATGAACTGTGCGTAATAGTAGATTGGACCGTATACTCTATATCCAGCAGGTGCTGGTACAGGGCGGTGTGCTGAACAAACAGCAGATGGCTGACCGCTTCGGTGTCAGTGAGAAAACCATCCAGCGCGATCTTGACACCCTGCGCAATCATTTTGCAGACAGCGAGCCGCGCCGAGAGATCTTATACAACTCCGCAAAGGGCGGCTATCTGCTGGATGACACGCTTTCCCGCTTCCTCACCAGCAGCGAGATTCTGGCAGTGTGCAAGATCCTGCTGGAAAGCCGCTCCATGGTCAAGGAGGAGATGTTCCCGATTCTGGACAAGCTGATCTGGGCTTGCACACCGCTGGATAGGCTGAATCAGGTCAAAGACCTCATCAGCAACGAACGCTTCCATTACGTTGAGCCGCAGCATGGACGGAAGTTTATCGAGAGTCTGTGGGAGATTGGTACGGCAGTAGAAAATCACAATGTTATGGAAATTACCTACTGCCGCACCCACGACGGCGAGACTCGTGTGCGCACCATTGAGCCGGTGGGCATCCTGTTCAGCGAGTATTATTTTTATCTGGCAGCATTCATCGAGGGCATCGACAAGGATAAACACTTCCAGAACCCGCAGGACAATTCCCCGACGATTTATCGTATTGACCGCATTCAAAATTACAAAACCCTCGACCGACACTTTGCACAGCGGTACACCGACCGCTTTCAGGAGGGCGAGATGCGCAAGCGCATCCAGTTTATGTACGGCGGCGAGTTGCAGACCATCCGGTTCGAGTATACCGGGCCAAGTCTGGAATCCGTTCTCGACCGACTGCCCACTGCAAAGGTTTTGCAGGTAACGGAGAAGGGCTGGATCATAGAGGCTGAGGTGTTTGGCACAGGTATCCAAATGTGGGTGCGGAGTCAGGGGGACTATGTGCGGGTACTGGCAGAACAATAAACGCATTAGGAAAGGAGAAAAATAAAATGGCGGTGCCTTTTATTCTGCTGGGTGGTGCGGCGTTGGCCGGCATCACCGGTGCTGTAAAAAGTGTATCTGCTCACACAAAAAATGCAAACGCAAAGCAGATCGTTGCGGAGGCACAGAATATCTATGACGAGGCGCGGGAGATGCTGGAGGAACAAAGGACCTGCACAGCGGAATGCCTGAAACGGCTGGGAGCGCTCAAGGTAGATATCTGGTCGAAAGAAATGAATGATTTTATCCGTACGTTCAGAGCCTTCAAGAATGTCCGGATGGAAAGTGACGTGGCCGGGGATGAACGTCTGAAGCTCAAGTGTCAGGGAACAGAAAACCTGAAAAATATGGAAGTTGCTGCTTTGAAGGCAACGGAGATTGCGCGGGCAGGCGTTGCTTCTCTTGGCACTGGAGTGCTGGCAGGCATTGCCTCCTACGGCGGAGCGATGATGTTTGCATCTGCATCAACAGGCACGGCCATTGCAAGTCTGTCTGGCGTGGCAGCGACCAATGCAACGCTGGCATGGTTTGGCGGCGGTGCATTGACCGCAGGCGGTCTGGGCATGGCGGGCGGCACACTGGTTCTCGGCGGCATCGTTGTCGGGCCGGTATTGGCAGCCGCAGGCCTTATCATGAATGCCAAGGCGGATGAAAATCTGCCAGTGCAGAAGCCACGGCGGCGCGGGCCGAAACGGCGGTGGAAAAGATGGCTGTTATGACAGATTTTATGAAAAAGACTGCAAGTATTGCAGAAAACTATTCGGACTTTCTGGTACGCTTTCGCAGTGCATTTTATCCGGTAGTAAATGAGATGAAATATATGGAACAGCGCACCAGACAGAAGCAGAAAAGGATGCTGTACGATTCGGACGATGAGAAAATCGATTTCAACAGCCTGACCGAAGCAGAGCAGAAAAAGATTCATCAGGCATGGCTTATGGCACAAATTATGTGTTCAGTACTGTCAGAACCGCTTCTGACACCGGCCGGGGAACTGGCTTCGGAAGCACAGACAACTCTGCAGAACGCAAGGAATGTGTATCCGGCATTCGCACAGGGAAGGTACGGCTTCTGATGCGCCTGTAAAGGAGAAAGAAGGATCGAGCTGTGAGAAGCAGGGAAGAAAAAAATCTGGAAGGTCAGGCTGGTGCATTTGTGGGCAATGCGGCCTCCCAGAATGTACAAATGGGAACCGATACGGCCATTGACTCTATGAGGGAGCTTTTGTACAAGGCAGGAAAGATTTCAAAAGTAGGCTTTGAGCAGTCCAAGGGAAATCTGTTTGAGTACATTGAGGCAGCAAAGCTGCAAACGAATATGGCAAACTGCGGCGAACGCTTTGACCGGAACCCAGTGACGGATCTGGCGGCAGGTCGGGGAGGATACGGCGGGCATACGGCACCGGATGACTTCCGTATGCAGAGGAATGGCCGAATCGTAGGGCAAGGACAGGCAAAATACAATAACAGTGCCTGGCGAGCTGCGCAGAATTTTGTAGATCCGAAGTATACGGATATGCAACGCATTGCACCAACAGACCAGATGGCAGACATTGAGAGCTGCCTGCACAAAATGGCTGAAAACGGTGAGATTTCAAAAACGGCCTACGAGAATGCGGTATCCAACTTGATGAAGAAGGGCTTGACAGATCCGTCCACTGGCATTGCATCAGGAGGCACAACAACTGCGGAGCTGCAAAAGCTGCGTGGCACAGATGGCAGAGTTTCTCAACAAGCGGTTCGGCAGTATGCGGCTCGCTTTGAAGGAAAGCAGCTGGCGCGGGAGGTCGGTACAGCGGCATCGAATATGGCGGTGGCAACCGGTGTTATCACAGCCATTGTGTCCGGTACACAGAATTTGTTTGAGGTGCTGCGGGATCGCAAAACGCTCGACAATGCGTTGGAAGAGGTAAAAGCGGATACCGTCAGCGGTGCACTGCGCGGTGGCGAGACCGGCGTGCTTAGCACGGTGATCCGCTTTGGAGGCCGGAAAGTGGCACTTCCGGTGCTTTCGGATTCAACCGCAGCAACAGTCATGGCGGGCGGGCTGATAGATGGAGGCGCAGCACTTTATTCCTACGCAAAAGGAGAAATCACCGGGCAGCAGCTGCAGGGGGCTTTGGCAGATACGACGGTAAAGTCGGTCGCAACGGTCTATTTTACCAAAGCGCTCGGACTGGTGGTCGGCACGGCAAATCCGTTTGTCCCGATGGCGGTCTATACGGCAGCAGCTTATGTGGTGTCCTGCACACGCGCTATTGTGGAGCAGGCAGAGCTGAATGCGGCAGAGTACGATCGGATGACGGCATTGCTGAAGGAATCAACGCGGTTGGAACAGGAATATCACCGTCAACTGATGGATTTTATGAAGCAATATGAACAGCAGCAGCGTACCCGACTGAACAGCCTGCTGGATGCCTTCGCGTACCTTGCGATGATGATACCAACTACGAGCGTGCGGTATATGCTATTTTGAAATATGCAGACCAGACAGGTCTTGCACTGCAGCATAGAGATTTTGACGCGTTCCGCGCAGCAATGTGCTCCGAGGAAGAATTTGTTTTGCGATGATCCCGGAATAGGGAAAATATTTTAAAAGGAAGAGTGGACTATGAAAGTGGAAAAAAACAGAGTCAGCCAAGCATTTTGGATAAGGCAAAGAAGCTGGCGATTTCAAAAGCGGTAGACCAATATGCAGAAAGTTACGAGAAAAAAACAGGCAAAACAGTGAATGCAGAGGCATTGAAGTCGATTTTTCTACAACACGCAGATGTTGTAGAAGACGTGATGACGAAGGGGGACTTTGAAAAAAAGATAAAACGGCGGTGGATACCGTTGATGTTGTGGAGAAGATGGCGCGGATACAGGATCTCAATGGAAATGTAGTACAGACCAAAGAGCTTGTAAAAGACAAAAGTGCCTTGCATGTGTTGTTCAGTCCTGACAGCATTGACAGTAGAGGCGATTTAAAGGAGGAAGGCAAGCAGGCCATGCAGGAACTGGTGGAAATGCATGACCTGACCAATCCGAAAAAATTGGGGGAATTTCTGGTACAGCTGCATATCGCACAGATCGAGCACTTCAACGAGCGTTTTGAACTACTGGAAGACCTACATCTGAACGACTACAGCAGTCGGCTGATGGATGGCAAAACGTATCTGGAACGCTATAAAAGGGCACAGGATGAAACGAATCAAGTTCCTACCTTGAAAAGGCGGACGATGCGTTTATCAAAGCAATCCACCGGTTTGAAGGTGCACTTCGCATTTATGTGAGCGATGTGAAGAAGATCGTGCGAGGACCTCGTTTTATCAGGAGTATCAAGCTGACAAAACTGGACGGAGACATGAAAAAAATCCGGGGTATGCTTGAGACTATGCAGGAATTGGTTGCGCTGGAAAACCTGGTCGGCCGCTGGAAAAAAGAACCGCAGAATGATATCCAGCGGGAATATCAGAATTTCTTTGATGAGGTGATCGGTGCAAATCTTAAACTCCTGCAGAATTACTGTAGAGATGAAGATGATATGTTTTGGAAAGACATTGAAGAGAATGGACGGACCATTCTTTTAATGGAATAAAATAACACAACAAGTAAAGGAGTAGTACAGTATGGGTATCGGCAGAAATGACATGGAAAAAGAACAGAGCGCTCTGTTTGCGACAGCGGTTTCTTTGGGTGCAGCACTTTTGGGCGGCGGTGCAAAGCTTGCGCTTGACAATATGAAGGCTACGAGCGTTGCACTCATTGATTCCAAAATCAGTGATAACGAAGCAAAAAAGAAAGAGCTTTCCAAGGGTCTTGGCTGGTTGACCAACAGCGAAGAAATCGAAAAGATCAACCAGGAAAATGCAAGACTGCGTGCAAAGAAAGAGAAAAAATAAATTTTGTGTCCGGGGCTAAAGTGCAAAAAATGATTTTGACAGAAACTTTCTGTCAAAAGTCCACTGCACTTTCAGGTTATTACAATCCTGGTCGATTGCACATACAATACAAGTATCACTTCACAAAACGGAGGGTACTTGTACTATGGTGGACTACGCCGACATCGGAAAACGCATCCGTGCCTGCCGCCTTGCAAAGGGCATGACGCAGGAGCAGCTGGCCAATGAGGTCGGCGTGGTGGTCACGCACATCAGTCATATCGAAACAGGCAACTCCGTGCCCAGCCTGAAAACGCTGATCGACATCATCAACGCACTGGACTGTTCGGCAGATGAACTGTTGTGCATTGAGATCAAAAAGGCAAAGCCGGTGTTCGACAGCTGGATGACCGAACAGCTTGCAGATTGTTCCTCTGATGAGGCAAAGATCATCAAAGAAACGGTGGTCAGCCTGAAAAAATCGCTTCGGAAGGTGTACGGAAAGTCCTCTAAATACAGATATGACTAAAACTTCCCAAAACCTTAATGTCAGTCGATAGAAATTGAGTGCCTGCAAAAGCACCCATAAAGTAAACGAACCGCTCCCGGTTTCCATAGTAGGAAGCCGGGGCGGTTTTTTGCGCTCACGGAGGGGCAGATGAAAAACGCGGTATGAATATATACCATATAAAAATGAATATATGCTAAAATTTCGGGAAAATACTTGCATTTTCATTAACATGGGTGTATTATAACACCTGCCGACGAAATGCCGACAATCAACAAGAGAGGGATCGATACTATTATGTCTTTGAAGAAGAAAATTGCTGCGGCTTTCATCGCCTGTGCGATGACGCTTGCCGTGGTTCCTTCCGCCTTCGCCTGCACGGCACTCTATGTCGGCAGCGACCTCACCGAGGATGGCACCACCATGTTTGGCCGGATCGAGGATCTGGGCACCAACGATTACAACAAGCTGTTCAACGTCAGCCCTGCCGGGAAGCACACCGCGGGCGAGGTGTACGAGGCTGCTACGGCTTTACCTACACCTTCACCCACGACAGCTACCGCTACACCGCCCGCCGGGACGACAACGGTCTGGGTGTCTGCCCGGACTGCGACAGCACCCACGAGCACACCCCCTATGAGGAGGCTGGCACCAACGAGAAGGGCGTCATGGTCTCTGCCACCGAGTCTCTCTACGGCACCGACGCCGTGCTGAGCGTAGACCCCTATGTGGACAACGGCATTGAGGAAGCGAGATCACCACGGTGCTGCTGAGCGAAGCTTCCACGGCCCGCGAGGGTGTTGCCCTGCTGACCTCCATCTACGACAACGCCGGTGCAGCCGGCGGCTCCGGCGTGTTCATTGCCGACCAGAACGAGACCTGGTTCGTGGAGAACCTGACGGGCCATACCTACCTTGCCCTGAAGCTCTCCTCCAGCGTGGTCTTCATGCAGCCCAACATCGCCGCTATGGGCAAGATCGATCTGGATGACACCGACCATGTGGTGGCCTCTGCCAACCTGATCTCCGTGGCCCAGAAGGCCGGTACCTTTGTGGGCGACGCCGCTGCCAATGTCATCGATCTGGATGCCTCCTACAACGGCGACATCGCATCGGACCGCATGGCAGCCGGCCTGAACTACCTGTACGGCACCGACACCTTTACGAAGGACAACTACAGCGAGACCGACTTTGCTATCAGCAACGTCGGCGAGAACGGTGCCATCGTCCCGGTCTACTCCAACATCCAGCTGACCAAGAAGTTCTCGGTGGAGGATTCCATCCACTTCTTTCAGACCGAGCCCATCGGCAAGACGGGCAATGTGGAGACTCATCTGTTCCAGGTGAGCGCCACCGGCGATCTGAACACCGCCATTACCGAGTGGACCGCTTTTGACGACGACGTGTACAACGCCTTCGTCCCTTACTATCCGATGCTGACCACCGACACTGCAGATGTCTACAAGGTCTCGGTCCATAAGGTCACCCGTTCCGACGAGCAGCCCACCGAGGGCGTCTGGTATCAGGATGCCAAGGGCCGCTACTACACCTACCCGGACGACTGGACCGACTCCTTCTACGGCGTGCGTGACGCCCTCTCCAACCTGCTGACCTACGGCAGCAATGGCAATCGGGTCACCGCAAAGGATCAGGCTGCAGCCAAGGCCAGCTATGCCGCGCTCCAGCAGGAGATCATGGCCGACTACGCCGATATGAAGGCCGCCGTTGCCGCCGCCGACACGCTGGAGCCAAGCAGCTGCCGCCACCAACGCCAGCAATGCCATGAGCCAGAAGGTGTACAACACCACCCTGAAGATGTACAATAAGCTCCAGCCAAGACGGCCGCCCGGGCATGGGTCAGCTCTCTGCTGCACTGAGGCTTTGCAGCGCCTGAGGCGTTTCCCATAAAACCGCAGCGCCCCCGGTTTCCATGACAGGAAGCCGGGGGCGTTTTGTGTATGACTGCTCCTTGCAAACGCAGCCCATTCG
>ENA-OQCN01000810-OQCN01000810.1-human-gut-metagenome-genome-assembly--contig:-NODE-810-length-16486-cov-3.388166_pt1 | contig 16486 bp, 24 predicted proteins | sample MGYA00242497_ERZ504576 | MGnify/ENA primary metagenome ERZ504576 (study PRJEB26092, sample SAMD00036296) | human gut metagenome | host: Homo sapiens | study: EMG produced TPA metagenomics assembly of... | reverse complement strand
TGGCCCTGAACGGCGTCAGCTGACCATGGAAGCGGGAGACTTCGCACCATCGTCGGCTCCAACGGCGCGGCAAATCCACCCTCTTCAACGCCATCACCGGCGGCTTCATCGCCGACGAGGGCAGCATCACGCTGGGCGGCGAGGACATCACCTTCGCACCGGAATATCAGCGCAGCCGGGTCATCGGCCACCTGTTCCAGGACCCGCTCAAGTACGGCCCCCAACATGACCATCGAGGAGAATCTGGCGCTGGCCTACCTTCGCGCCGGGACCGCTCCCAACGCCATCTTCTCCCGCATCTCCCGCAAGGATAAGGAGATCTTCCGTGAGAAGCTGGCCCTGCTGGATATGGGCCTCGAAGACCGGATGAAGCAGCCGGTGGGCCTGCTGTCGGGCGGTCAGCGTCAGGCACTGACCCTGCTGATGGCCACCCTCGTCACCCCGAAGCTCCTGCTTCTGGACGAGCACACCGCCGCTCTCGACCCTGCCACCGCCGAAAAGGTGCTGGACCTCACCAAGAGCATCGTGGCCGAAAAGAAGATCACCTGCCTGATGGTCACCCACAATATGCATCAGGCATTGGAGCTGGGCAACCGCACCCTCATGATGGACGCGGGCCGCATCGTCTTCGATGTCAAGGGCGAGGCCCGCAGTAAGATGACCGTGGACGACCTGCTCGAAAGTTCCGCGAGAACGCCGGCAAGGCTCTCGACAATGACCGCATCCTTCTGAGCAAGGTGGAAGCCAACAACTGAGCGTAAGAAGAAAGACTGCTGCAAAACAGCTCTCTGAAAAAACAATGAACAAAACCCGGAACTCCTTCAGAGCCAGGACGGCTTGAAAAGAGTTCCGGGTTTTGTGTTGTTTCTTTATATCTTACAGCATCTTGGAGAGGAATGCCTTCAGACGCGGGTGCTTGGGGTTGGTGAACAGCTCCTGCGGCGGCTCATCCTCCTGGATCCTTCCCTCGTCAATGAAGATGACGCGGTTGGAGACTTCGCGGGCAAAGCCCATCTCATGGGTGACCACCAGCATGGTGATGCCGGTGTGAGCCAGCTCTTTCATCAGCTCAAGCACTTCACCGACCATCTCGGGGTCGAGGGCGCTGGTAGGCTCATCGAAGAGGATGACGTCCGGGTCCATTGCCAGTGCGCGTGCGATGGCGATGCGCTGCTGCTGGCCGCCCGAAAGGCTCTTGGGGTAGACGTTGGCCTTGTCGGCCAGACCTACGCGGGCCAGAAGCTCGTCGGCGCGCTTGGAGATGGCCTCTTTGTCCTTGAGCTTGAGCAGGCTGGGGGCCAGCTCAAGGTTTTTCTTGACGGTCAGGTGGGGGAAGAGGTTGAAGTGCTGGAACACCATGCCCATCTTCTGGCGGACAGAGTCGATGTGGTCGTCGTCCACCTCCACGCCCTCAAATTTGATGCTGCCGCCGGTGGGGATCTCCAGCCGGTTCAGGCAGCGCAGGAAGGTGGATTTGCCGCAGCCCGAGGGGCCGATAAGGCAGACTACGTCTCCCCGGTAGATGTCGATGTCGATGCCCCGCAGCACGTCCAGAGTGGGGGCAGCCTGCTTTGCGCCCTTGCGCTTTTCGCCGCCGTAGGTCTTGGTCAGGCCCCGGACTTCCAGGATCTTATCGGTCACTTTGTGCCAGCCTCCTCTCAAATTTTGCAAGCAGCCAGGTAAAGATCATCACCAGCACCAGATAGATCAGTGCCACGCCAAACAGGGGGAACATGGCCTCGTAGGTGCGGTTCATGATGCCCTGGGCCGCATACAGCAGCTCCTTGCCGCCGATGACGGTGATAAGGGAGGTATCCTTCAGCAGCATGATGAACTCGTTGCCCAGGGCAGGCAGCACCGCCCGGATGGCCTGGGGGATGATGATGACCACCATGGTGGTGATGTAGTTCAGGCCCAGGCTGCGGCCGGCCTCCATCTGGCCCGGGTCCACAGCCATCAGGCCGCCCCGGATGATCTCGGAGACGTAAGCGCCGGAGTTGATGCCCAGCGCCAGAGCGCCTACCATGGTAAGTTGCGGCTGTTGTTGAAGATGACCATGCTCATGATGAGCAGCTGCACCATCATGGGGGTGCCCCGGATCACGGTGGTGTACACCTGGCACACGGCGTTAAAGACCCCCAGCACCGGGTTGCGGCGGCCGGGGCGCTGCTGGTCGTGGGCCACACGCACCAGCGCCACCACGCTGCCCAGCAGGACGCCCATGGCCAGAGCAATGGCAGTGACCAGCAGGGTGGTGCCTACGCCCCCGATGTACTGGAGCCAGCGGTCCTTCAGGACAAAGGCTGATAAAATTTGTAGAACAGCTCCTGCCCCATGTCCAGCCGGCCGCCGCTTTTCAGCAGCTGGCTCAACAGTTCGTATTGTGCGGCCATTCGCATCCTCACTTTCTTTTCGTCTGTTGTGATCTTGTCAGAATTTTGTAACCTATATCCCTTAAAAAAGGGAGGTGCCCGGCGGGCCGCCTCCCCTTGAGGGGTCTGTTTACTCAGCCTTGATGTACTTGTCCACGATGGACTGCAGGGTGCCGTCGGCCTTCAGCTCCTCCAGAGCGGCGTTCACAGCCTCCAGCAGAGCGGTGTTGCTCTTGTTCATGCCAATGGCGTAGTCCTCCTCGGCGTAGCTGGTGTCCAGGATCTTCAGGCCGGGGTTGGACTCCACATAGGCCTTGGCGGGCTCGTTGTCGATGACCACAGCGTCCACCTGGCCGTTGTTCAGGCCTGTACAGCGGTCAGGCCGTTGTCGTAGGCCACCACGGCGTCCTCGCCAAAGTCGTCGGAGCAGTACAGGTAGCCGGTGGTGCCGCGCTGGGTGCCGATCTTCTTGCCGGCCAGATCGTCCACAGAGGCAATGTCGGAGCCCTCGGGCACGATGACGGACTGGATGCCGGTGGCGTAGCTGTCGGAGAAGGACATCACAGCCATCCGCTCGTCGGTGACAGTGATGCCTGCCATGGCGATGTCGGCCTTGCCCTGCTGCACGCTGAGCAGAGCGGCGTCAAAATCCATGTCGTCGATCTGCAGCTCCAGGCCCAGCTTCTCGGCAATGGCCTGTGCGGTGTCCACATCGATGCCCTCAATGGTGCCGGCGTCGGTGGTCATCTCGTAGGGAGGGAAGGTGGCGTTGGTAGCCATAGTCAGCTTGCCAGCCTCAACGGTGGTCAGCTCAGCAGCGGCAGCGCTGGTGGAAGCAGCCTCAGAAGAAGCAGCAACAGAGCTTGCAGCAGCGGAAGAAGCAGTGGAGGCAGAGCCGCCGCAGGCGGTCAGAGCCAGAGCAGCAACGGTCAGGCCGGCGGCAGCAGGAAGCTGCGGCGAGAGATCTTTTTCATATTCAAACACTCCTCTTTATGTGCATATCGTTTGCATCTCTCTGCTGCGATGCGATTCATCGAAAAATCAGAGAGCGTGTTTAGTATAGGTTGTACAATTTGAAAAGTCAAGTGTTGTGCAAAAATTCCATCAAATTGAAACCGAATTGCAAACAATTATGCAGAATAAAGCTTGAGAGCGATGTATATATGCAGAACCTCTCAGTCTGCTTCGCAGACAGCTCTCCTAATAGGGGAGCCCTTGGCATGTCGGTCAGGCTTACGCTGGACGAGCAAGGCTTGATCTATCGGGAGCTGTAGTGTCCTGCTGCCTGGATTCACGGCAGCTTGACAAAATCCGCTCATCCAGAAGCTGCAGCGAGGCCCGGCTCGCCAGCGCTGACGGAGAGGTTAAACCATCCGCGCCAGCTCTTCCACGCTCCGCTTCGGCACGCAGTAGTCACCGTTCTCATCGAGGTAATACTTGATGCCGGTCTTCTCCGTCATCGGTACGACCCTGGCGGCGTGAGTGGGGTAGCCAAGAGCTACCATGAACGCCAGCTTTTCCGGCGCGGCGATGCCCAGCAGCTCGCTCAGGGCGGGCTTGTTGATGGCGCCCATGATGCAGCTGCCCACGCCCTTGGCCCATGCGGCGAGGGTGATGTTCGCCAGCGCGATGCCGGTGTCGGTGTTCAGGTCGCCGGGGATGGAGCTGTCCTGCACGACGGCCAGATACATCACAGGCTGCTCGTCGGCTTTGGGAGCACCCTGCTCCGGCGGCAGATAGGCGGCCCACTTGACCAGCGGATGGACCTTTTTCACCATCTCGGGGTTCTGCACCACCACCAGCTTCACGGCCTGACGGTTCGCGCCGCAGGACGACAGGCGCAGGGCCTCCACCATATCGTCCACCACATCCTGTGACACCGGCTTCTGGGCGAAGCGGCGGTAGGTGCGGCGGGTGTTGAGCGTTTCCATAACAGACATCGGCAGACACTCCTTTATATTAAGTATGATTTGATTATAGCACCGGCAAAAGAGCCGCACAAGGGAGGCAGAGATCTATTTCCGCTTCCAGGCGTGGCCGCTGGGCATGGGCAGACCCAGCACCAGCGCGATGCCCACAGCCAGCGCCACGGCCACCTTGAAGGTGGAGATGCCGTTGGCCAGCGAAAGGGCATTCTCGCCCTGGATGAAGTAGTAGGCGGTGTAGTAGATGCCCGCGCCGGGGACCAGCGGGAAGATGCCGGTCAGCAAAAAGACCGTCACCGGCGTCTTGAGCAGCACGGCGCAGATACGCGCCGCCAGCGACAGTGGGATGACCGCGATGAGGGAGGCTGCCGCCGCGTCGGCCCCGTATAAAACAGCCAGCTCGTAGACGAACCAGCCCACCGCGCCCACCAGCGCACAGCAGGGGAGCGTGCGCTTAGGGCAGGCGAAGAGGACGGCGAAACTCAGTGTTCCCGCCCCGGCCAGAAAGAACTGTGCCACCAGCTGGCCGATCTGTGTGCTTGTCAAGGTCATCATACCACCGTCACCCCCGTCAGCAGAGAAGTAAAGCTCAGAACAAGGCCGGTGCCGATGGCGATGCTGGCCGCGATGAGCAGGGCATCTATCATCGGATGGTGCCGGAGAGGTAGTCGCCCTGCACGAAATCCCGGATGCCCATGGTGAAGGCGATGCCGGGGGTCAATATCATCAGGGTGCCGATGATGGCGTGGCTGGCCTCAGTGTCCAGCAGATGGCACCCCAGAATGCAGACCAATGTAATGAGCGCTGCCGCCGAGATCTTGCGGAAGCCGTTGGAAAGATTCTTCTTTTCGCACAGCAGCAGATAGCCGCTGACGATGAAACCCGCCGCCGCTGCCGCCAGCGCCGAGCGTATCGTGCCGCCGAAGATGAGCGCAAAACAGGCTGTGCCGCTCATCCCGGCGAGGAGCTGGGTCTTCCCCTTGGGGAAGGGGATGCGCCGGGCCTCGGCCAGGCGGTGTTCAGCCTCGTCCAGTGTGACGCCCCCGGCTGCTATCTCGCGGGAAAGGGCGTTCACCGCGACCACCCGGCCTAAGTGAGTCGTCCGCACCGGCACGTTCCGCACTTCGGCAATTTCTGCCGTGCCGGCGCTGGCGAAGATGCCGTTGGTCAGCACGTAGACGTGGAACTCCCGCAGATGGAAGCTGCGGGCCATGATCTCCATCGTCTGCTCCACCCGGAAGACCTCTGCTCCGTTTTCCAGCAGCGTCTCGCCCGCCGCCATGATAAAGTCCATGATGCGGCGCCGCTGCTCGTCGCTGGGATATAACTCTCTGCCGTCCATTCCGACCCTCCCTGTTATGCCCGCCAAAGGGGGCATATTATCTCATGCTATACTGTATCATAATTCCGGCGGCTTGCAAAGGCGTCTTTTCACATTTTTGCACAACTTCCGTCCTTGCCGTCGGGGGCGCAGTGTGTTACACTGATAACAACTATGAAAAGACCCAGAAACCACAGGAGGAAATGACCGTGAAGCAGAGTCTGAATTTCGCGCGCCGTCTGGCGGCGCTGGTGCTGGCAGCTGTGATGCTGTGTGTGGCTGTCCCGGCGGCGTTCGCCGAGGATGCCGCACCCGGTGCCACCACCATTGGCGGTGCAAACACCACCCTTATCCCTGAGGAAGAGGAAAATTGTCTGAGCTGGCTCTTCGGCTCCAAAGATAAGATTACACTGCCCTATCTGAACATCAAGGGCAAGGGTCTGCGCCGGAACGTGTCGCTGGACCTCGTGGACTGCCTGGTGGGCATCACCTACACCGAGCTTGGCTCCATCGGCAGCTATGTCAGCGCCAGCGCCGCGCAGGAGGCGTGGAAGGCCCAGGCCGTGGCCATCCACTCCTACCTCGAGTACCATAAGCAGTACGGCTCCTCGGCCAACGCCCTCATCTACACCCCCGTGGAGGACATCCCGTCCTCGGCCCGGTCGGCTATCCGCAAGGCGGTGGAGTCGGTGAAGGATGAGGTGCTGACCTACAACGCAGCGTCATCGACGCCGTCTGGTCGGCCAGCGCGGGCTACAACACCCAGACCGGCGTCTACGGCACCTGTTCCAGCCTCGACGCCTGGGGCTCGGACGTGCCGTATCTCAAGAGCGTGGAAAGCCCTATGAGCGCCAGTACCACGAGAAGATGCGCCGCATCATCGGCAAGGATTATGACTATGTCGAGTACAACGACAGCCGTACCGGTGAGCCCTACCAGAGCGCCGACACCACCCACAAAGACCTCGGCGGCTTCGTCCAGTACAACACGCTGGTGTCCAATGGCCGCAGCTACCGCTATATCGGCCAGTTCGTGTCCTCCCGCTACTGCTTCGATTTCAGCACGGATGCAACGGGTGTACCCTGTATGTACTACTACGCTTCGGCCACGGCGTGGGCATGAGCCAGTGCGGCGCCGTGGCTACGCCGCCGAGGAGGGGATGGGCTACCGCGACATCCTGAAGCACTACTACTCCGGCGTTTCCATCCGGACGGTGGGCAGCGGCACGAGCTCCGGCGGCGGTCTGTTCGGCTGGCTGCGCCGCCTGCTGGGCATGTAAAAAATCAAAAGGAATTGCGCAAAATACTTCTCAAATGAGACGTGATTTGGTATACTGTACACGCTTGTACACAAGAGACAGACTATTTCGCGTTTCACGCTCCAGAGCGGGAGCGATACGATAAAGAACAACAGGTGGAGAGAACGGAATGCAGTTGGAGAAGGAAAAGAAAGAAAAGCGGGAGCGGGAGCGCTGCCGCGCACTGGCGCAGCGCATCGCGGAGGAGGCAAACCCCGGCCTCGGCGGCCCTGCTGGGAGAGCAGATGCCCCTGCTGGCCAAGGCCCTGCACAGTGCAGGTGTGGAGGCAGAAGAGTGGACAGAGAGCTCTGAGGCAGAGCTTCTGGTGGTGGCAGACCCCGCGTGGGAAACGTGCCCGAGACCCTGCCCGCCCGGGTGCTGCTGGTGAGCGATGAGAGCACCGTTATGGCGGGCTGGGCCGAGCAGCTGGCTCAGCGGGGATACTTCCGCGATTTTGGCTGGCGCAGCAAGGGCCGCGCTCAGCCGTCGGCGCTGTTCTGCACCAGCCAGCCCACCCAGCTGAAGATGGTGCGGGGCTACGAGATGGAAATGGACATCCTGCGTGACCGGATGGTGCGCGCCGAGCGCACCTGCGGCGAGGAAGCCGAGCTCATCGCCCGGCTGCGCACCGACCTTTCGCTCAGCCGCAGCCATGAGCAGCAGCTGGAAAAGACGCTCGGCGAGGTGACCGGCTCGAAGTTCTGGAAGATGACCTGGCCCATGCGCTATGTCGTCAGCAAGAGCCGCCAGCTCTGGCACACTCTGCCCCTCTTCGTGTTCCTGCGAGAACTGCGCAGCGGCGGCATCGAGGGTGTGCGGGAACAGGCCCGCGCCCGCCGCGAGTACGCCGCCCTCTTCCCGGGCAAAGTCATGCGCGCCGACCGGTTCGCACCGGTGGAACTGCTGGTGCGGCAGGTAGACGACCAGCCCGCAGGCCCCAAAATCAGCATCGTGGTGCCGCTCTACAACACCCCGCTGGACTTCCTCGAAGAGCTGCTGGATTCCGTTGTGAACCAGACCTACCGCAACTGGGAGCTCTGCTGTGTGGATGCCGGCACTGCCCCGGGTGTGGGCGAGATGGTGCAGCAGCGCGCCGCTGTGGACCCTCGTATCCGTTACAGGAAGCTGGAGAAGAATGAGCTCATCCCCGGCAACACCAACAAAGGCATCGAGATGGCCACCGGCGACTTCATCGCCCTGCTGGACCACGACGACATCCTCCATCCCTGCGCCCTCTGGTACGCGGCCAAGGCCATCGCCGAGCAGGGAGCCGACTTCGTCTATACCGATGAGGCGACCTTTGAGGGAAAGGTGGAGAATGTGGTGCTCTACCACTTCAAGCCGGATTTCATGCTGGACAACCTCCGCTCCAACAACTATATCTGCCACCTGACCCTGTTCAGCCGCCGGCTGATGGATGCCGCAGGCGGCCCGGAGCGGATGGAGTACAACGGCAGTCAGGATTACGAGCTCTTCCTCCGCCTGACCGAGACGGCCCGGAAGATCGTCCACATCCCCCACGCCCTCTATTACTGGCGTTCCAGCCCCGGCAGTACGGCCAGCGACATCTCCGCCAAGACCTACTGCATCGACGCGGGCATTGCCGCCCTCAAGCTCATTACGCCCGCTGCGGCGTGGCCGTGGACGATGTGTCCCTCATCCCGGGTACGCCGGGCTACTACAAGACCGATTATACGATCGACCATCCGGGCCGGGTGAGCATCCTCATCCCCACCTGCGACCACATCCGCGACTTGGAGACCTGCGTGGAGTCCATCTACGCCCGCACCACCTACCCGGATTTTGAGATCATCCTCATCGAGAACAACAGCAAGGCCCCCGAAACCTTCCGCACCTATAAGCGGATGCAGAAAGAGCACCCCGATAACCTCAAGGTCGTCACCTGGGAGGGCAAGGGCTTCAACTACAGCGCCCTGAACAACTTCGGCGAGAAGTTCGCCACCGGTGAGTATCTGCTTCTGCTCAACAACGACACCGAGGTCATCACCGCCGCCTGGCTGGAAGAGATGGTCATGTATGCCCAGCAGAAGCGGGTGGGCTGCGTGGGCGCAAAGCTGCTCTACCCGGACGATACCATCCAGCACGCTGGTGTCGGCTTCGGCATCGGCGGCGTGGCGGGCCATCTGCACAAGTACTATCCCGCCAGTTCGGACGGCTATATGGGCCGCCTGAACTATGTGCAGGACGTCTACGCTGACACCGCCGCTGCCTGCTCATCCGCAAGGAGATCTACGACGAAGTGGGCGGTCTGGACGAGAGCTATGCCGTGGCCTTCAACGATGTGGACTTCTGCGTCCGCGTCCGTCAGGCAGGCTACACCAACGTATTCACTCCGTTTGCCCAGCTCTACCACTACGAGAGCAAGAGCCGCGGCATGGAGGACAACCCCGAAAAGCAGAAGCGTTTTCAGGGCGAGGTGCTGCGTTTTCAGGCCCGCTGGGGCGATCTGCTGGCTGCGGGCGACCCTGCACTAACCCCAACTTCGACATCCAGCGCGAAGATTTCAGCCTGAAGATATTACCGCTGGAATGATAAGGAGAACGAACTTGGAACTCTCTGCCTGTATCGTTGTCTATAACGGCTGCGACGAAGCCCTCAAGCGGCGCAGACGGTGCTGCAATATACCCGCCGCCACCCGCTGACCCTCTATCTGGTGGATAATGCCAGCCCCGACGCAGCGGCGCACGTCTGGAAGCCGCCGTGAAGGGCGGCGCTTTGAGCACTCAGCCCGGCCAGAAAGTCGAGGTGCGCTGCCGCAAGGAGAACGGCGGTTTCGGCACCGGACACAACACCGTCCTGCCGGAGCTGACGAGCGACTACCACTTTATCCTGAACCCGGACATTCAGCTCACTGCTGATACCCTCAGCGACCTGGCCGACTGGATGGCAGAGCATCCGGATGCTGTGATGGCCCGGCCGGGGCTGCGCTTCCCGGATGGCCGTTCCCAGAGCCTGCCGCTGCGGCGCTGTGCGCTGCGGCCTATGGTCTACCGCCAGCTGCCGTTTTTGAAATTCTGGGAGAAATATAACCGTGCGTATTTGATGGAGGGGGAGGATCTGTCCGCTCCTGTTGAGATCGAGTTCTGCACCGGCAGCTTTTCCGCCGTGCGGACGGCGGAGTTCAAGGCCGTAGGCGGCTTCGATGAGCACTACTTCATGTATGTGGAGGATGCCGACCTGACCCAGAAGATGCGCACCACCGGCAAAGCCTACCTCGTGCCGCAGTACACCGCCATCCATGCATGGCATCGTGCGGCCCACCGCAGCCTCAAGCCCTTTTTGTGGCAGACCGGGAGCCTGCTGCGGTACTTCCATAAGTGGGGGTTCAAGTTCTGAGGGCTTGCTGATGAAACAAAAGAGCGCCCTCCACAAATTTTTGTGGAGGACGGCTCTTTCCTTGCTTTTTTTTGATTTGATAGTAGAATAAGGTGTAATACTATCGCAAGCTTGCCAGTAGTGCATAGCGAAATCCTGCCAGTGCGCGTGGCACGGGAAGCCCGGCGGCTGGCGGCGTATTACCACCAACAATGTTTACAGCGGACGCAGCTCCGCTTTGAATCCATACAGGACCCGGCGGATACGCTGCCAGGCCTTGTACAAGCTGCACAACTTTTTTATTTCATAATATAAGGAGTGCACAAAAATGAAAGGTATCATTCTGGCCGGCGGTGCCGCACCCGGCTCTATCCGCTGACGATGGTCACCAGCAAACAGCTGCTGCCGTCTACGACAAGCCGATGATCTATTATCCTCTGTCCACCCTCATGCTGGCGGGCATCCAGGACATCCTCATCATCTCGACCCCCACCGACACGCCCCGCTTCGAGGCGCTGCTGGGCGATGGCAGCCAGTACGGCATCCATCTGCAATATAAGGTCCAGCCGTCCCCGGACGGCCTGGCTCAGGCTTTCATCCTCGGTGAAGAGTTCATCGGCGACGACTGCTGCGCAATGATCCTGGGCGACAACATCTTCTACGGCAACGGCTTCTCCAAGATTTTGAAGAGTGCTGTCTCCAACGCCGAGAACAAGGGCCGCTGCACCGTGTTCGGTACTATGTGCCGGACCCCGAGCGCTTCGGCATCGTGGAGTTCGACGCAAACGGCAAGGTGCTGAGCGTCGAGGAGAAGCCCCAGCATCCCAAGAGCAACTACGCCATCACCGGCCTGTACTTCTACAACAAGGAAGTCGTCAGGATGGCAAAGCAGGTCAAGCCCTCCGCCCGCGGTGAGCTGGAGATCACGACCCTGAACGATATGTACCTCAAGCAGGATGAGCTGGACGTCCAGCTGCTGGGCCGCGGCTTTGCATGGCTGGACACCGGCACGATGGACAGCCTCGTGGAGGCAGCCGACTTTGTGCGGATGATCGAGAAGCGTCAGGGCATCAAGATCAGCGCCCCCGAGGAAATTGCATTCAAGTACGGCTGGATCGACCGCGATACCCTGCTGGAAAGCGCAGAGCGCTACGGCAAGAGCCCCTACGGCCAGCACCTCAAGAATGTGGCCGACGGCAAACTGAAGTATTAAGAGAGGCGGTATCCGCATGAAAATCATTGTTACCGGCTGCAGAGGCCAGCTTGGCACCGAGATCATCAAGCAGCTCCGGGAAGGCCGCAGTGAGCTTGGCCCCATCCCCGAGAAGCTGGTGAGCGCCACGGTCATTCCGGTGGACCTGCCGGAGCTGGACATCACCAACTACAAGATGGTGGATGACTTCATCCGCCGTCAGCGCCCGGACGTCATCATCAACTGCGCCGCTTTCACCAACGTGGACGGCTGCGAGGTGAACCATGACGCTGCCTTCAAGGCCAACGCCATCGGCCCCCGCAATCTGGCACAGGCCGCCACCAAGACCGGCGCACGTCTGGTACACGTCTCTACGGATTATGTCTTCTCCGGCCGCGAGAACGGCGGCATCCCACAGGATGAGGCCACCATTCCCGGCCCCATCAGCGCCTACGGCTCCACCAAGCTCATGGGTGAGAAGTATGTGGAGCAGTTCTGCCACCGCCACTTCATCGTCCGCACGGCATGGCTCTACAGCTACTACGGCAAAAACTTCGTCAAGACCATCGTGAACGCCGGCAAAAAGTTCGGCAAGCTGGAAGTCGTCAACGACCAGTGCGGCAACCCGACCAACGCCGTCGATCTGGCCCACGAGATCCTGCAGCTCTGCGTGACCCACGAGTACGGCCTGTATCACTGCACCGGCGAGGGCATCTGCTCCTGGTATGATTTCGCATCGGAGATCATCCGCCTGTCCGGCGTGGACGCACCGTGTCTCCCTGCACCAGCGAAGAGTACAAGGCAAAGCACCCGGACAGCGCCGACCGCCCCAAGTGGAGCGCTCTGGACAACCGGATGCTCCGCTGCACCGTCGGCAACGACGTCCGCGACTGGAAGGACGCGCTGGCCTGCTTCTTTGAGCACTGGGACGGCGACAATGGGATGAAATGACCCTCTCAGTCACCGAAGGTTACGGAGAGGGCAAGGCTGCTGAAAATGAAGAGAACACTGAGGAAAATCATATTATGAAAAAATATCTTATCACCGGCTGCGCCGGTTTTATTGGTTCCAACTTTGTGCATTATATGCTCAAGAAGTACCCCGAGATCCTGCTGGTCAACCTCGACAAGCTGACCTACGCCGGCAACCTCGAGAACCTGAAGGACGTTGAGGGCGACCCCCGCCATGTCTTTGTGCAGGGCGACATCTGCGACAAGGAGCTGGTCGAGAGCCTGTTTGCAAAGTACGATTTCGATTACGTCATCAACTTTGCCGCTGAGAGCCATGTTGACCGCTCCATCAAGAACCCTGAAATTTTCGTCCAGAGCAACGTGATGGGTACCGTCAACCTGCTGCAGCGCGCCAAGGAAGCCTGGTATGACGCCGACGCCAAGACCTGGAAAGAGGGCAAGAAGTATCTGCAGGTGTCCACCGATGAGGTCTACGGCGCTTTGGGCGCTGAGGGCTTCTTCATGGAGACCACCCCGCTCTGCCCCCACAGCCCCTACTCTTCCTCCAAGGCCAGCGCGGATATGTTCGTCATGGCATTCCACGATACCTACGGTATGCCCATCAACATCACCCGCTGCTCCAACAACTACGGCCCTTACCAGTTCCCCGAGAAGCTCATCCCGCTGATGATCAACAACGTCAAGCACCACAAGCAGCTGCCCGTCTACGGTGACGGTATGCAGATCCGCGACTGGCTGTACGTTGAGGACCACTGCAAGGCCATTGATATGGTCTGCAACGGCGGCAAGGTGGGCGAGGTCTACAATGTCGGCGGCCACAACGAGCGCCCCAACATCTTCATCGTCAAGACCATCATCGAGCAGCTGCACGACCGCCTGAAGGACGACGGCATCAGCGAAGACCTCATCAAGCACGTCGCTGACCGTCTGGGCCATGACCGCCGCTATGGCATCGACCCCACCAAGATCAAGAACGACCTTGGTTGGTATCCCGAGACTCCCTTCGAGAAGGGCATCGTCCTGACCATCGACTGGTACCTCGACCACGAGGAGTGGATGGAGCACATCACCAGCGGCAACTATCAGAAATACTACGAGGAAATGTACAAGAATAAGTAACTTCTTGTAAATAGCCTGAAAGCGAAAAAGAGCAGGGCGTGCGGCCATATGGCCGCACGCCCTGCTCTTTTTTGTCCGAAGTTAAAGCTTGTCCTCTTTCATGTAGCGGATGAGCAGGGGCAGCTCATAGACCAGCATGGACAGCCAGCCGATGCCGTAGCTCACAGGCATGATTTGAAGGTCTACCTTGAGCACCAGCACCAGCACAGCGGCGGCGGCCACGCGGAAGCCATGTTGAGCATACTGCTGTTCAGGGTGATCTTCAAATCGCCGAGGCCGCGGAAGCCGCCCTGGATGCCGTTGGTCACGCCGGGCATCAGGTAGAAGAAGGAGGCGCACCGCAGGAACTTGACGCCCAGGTCGATGACGGCGGGGTCATCCACGAAGAGGGAGATGATGGGGTGGGCGAAGAGCAGGCAGACGGCCATCAGGCAGAAGCCGTAGATGAGCTCGATGCGCAGGCCGCAGAAAAAGCCCTGACGCACCCGCTCCTTTTTGTCGGCACCGTGGTTCTGGGCCATCAGGGTGGTCATGGCGTGGGCGATGTTCTGCTGGGGCATATAGGTGAAGTCGTCCACCCGGCTGGCGGCGGTGAAAGCGGCCATTGCGTTGATGCCCAGAGTGTTGACGATGGCCTGCACGGCAATCTTGCCCAGCTGGACGGTGGCCTGCTGCATGGCGCTGGTCCAGCCGTACTGGACGGTGCTGCGCAGCAGAGAGCCGTCAAAGACGAGCCAGCGCCGCCCCAGCTGAAGGACGGGGACTTGAGCTGGATGTAGACGACGCAGAGCACACAGCAGAGCGCCTCGCTGAGGACGGTGGAGAGGGCGCAGCCTTCGCTGCCCCAGCCCAGCACCTCAACGAAGAAGAGATCGCCGCCGATGTTCAGCACCGAGCTTATCATCAGAAAGTAAAGGGCGCTCTTGCTATCGCCCAGCGCCCGCATGGTGGCGGCGAGGAAGTTGTAAAAGAAGGTGAAGATGAGGCCCGCAAAGACGATGCGAAGGTACTGCACCGCGATGGGCAGGATCTCTTCCGGAACCTGCATCAGCCGGAGCAGCGGCGTCGCCAGCAGGACGCAGAGGGCCGAAAAGACCAACGAGAACACCGTGCCTGCGATGGCAGTGGTGGAGACTTGACGCTCCACGCGCTGGGTGTCTCCGGCACCATAGGCCGTGCTGACAAGGATGCCGGCACCGAGGCAGAGACCGTTGATGAAGAGGATGGCCAGCGTCATCAGCGGGTTGGAGGTGCCGACGGCGGCAAGGGCGTCTTCGCCGACAAATTTGCCCACGATGATGCTGTCGGCGGCGTTATAAGTGAGCTGGAACAGGTTGCCCAGCACCAGCGGGATGGTGAATTTGACCAGAAGGGGCGTGATGGCTCCGGTCGTCATGTCTTTTGTCATGGATTCCTTCTCTTTTCCCTTTTATAGTATGTTCTGGCGTGCGCTGAACACGGCCAGTGCCGAACGGCTTTTGCCGTTTGCGATAAGCTGGGCCGCTGCGTGAAGGGCGGCACCTGCGCTGGGGGAGGCCGGGATGGCATCGGTGCGCAGGACCCGCTGCGCCGCCCGAACGGCATCGGCGGTGGTGACGGCAGCGATGTTGTCCACTACATAGGAGTTGTAGTTGCCGGGAACGAGGCCGAAGCCGATGTCCGGGATGCCATGGGAGCCGGTGAGGCCGCTGCTCAGGGCCTGACTCTCGTAAGGCTCCACTGCAACGATACGGACGTCATTCGTCCACGCCTTGACCGTTTCGCCCACGCCGGTGATGGTGCCGCCGCTGCCCACGCCGATGACGATGCTGTCCACGATGCTGGAACCCTCCCGCGCGATGGAGCGCACCAGTGCAGGCCCCGTCACCCGGCGGTGATAGGTGGGGTTGTCGTCGTTGTTGAGCCAGTCCATATAGTACCAGCCCTTTTCGGCGGCGGTGGCTTTTGCCAGCGCCCGTGCGCCTGCAAGGCCCGCCTGGGCCGGGGTGTGGATGATCTGCGCTCCGAGGCGGAGCAGGCTCTCCTGCCGCATGGCGGGGGCGTCCTCCGGCATGACCAGCGTCACCGGGTGGCCCGCCGTCAGCCCCGCCAGCGTCAGCGCTGTGGCAAAAGGCCCTGACACGGCCTCCACGATGGTCTGGCCGGGGGTCAGCGCCCCGCGCTCAAGGGCCAGCGCCAGCATCCCCTCAGCCAGCTCGTCCCGCGCCGTGCCGGTGGGGCCGTTGTAGTTCAGATAGGCGTACAGCCGCCCCCGCAGCCCGCAGGCCGCAAGATAGCCCCGCAGCTCGACGATGGGGCCGGGCAGCAGGGTCTGGTAGATGTTGGGGTAGATAGGCACGGGCGGTCTCCTTTCGCGTCCGGGGGAAAGCTTACGCCTATAACTTTAACGCAAAGGAGAGGAAGCGTCAAGCGGGGCTTGGGCAGAAAAGAGAAAGATCGGAAGAAAATTTGGCAAAATGACGCAAAAAGTCCTTGACAAGGGACACCCCGTCTGCTATACTCCGTATGTAAAGCAAAAAACCTTTACAAACAGCGGAGGTCAGAGCAGGACAGAACATGGCAAAAGACTTTGAAATGGGCTATCTGCTCGATTTTTACGGCGAAGTGCTCACGCCCAAACAGCGCGAGATGCTGCGCCAGTATTACAACGATGACCTCTCCCTCAGCGAGATCGGAGAAAACTTCGGCATCACCCGGCAGGGGCGCGGGACGCCATCAAGCATGGCGAAACGGCCTCAAGGAGCTGGAAGAAAAGGTCGGCTTCGCGGCCCGGTACCGCCGGGTGCAGCAGACACTGGAAGAGCTGGAGCAGCTGGTCATCGACGCCCGGTTTGAATGCACCGGCCCGAACGCCCGGCTGACCACCACCGAGTATGCCGCCACTCTGAATAAGATGCTGGGGCTCATCCGCTCCATCGACGAAGTGAATGAGAGCTGAAAACTGATTTGAGA
>ENA-OQCN01000809-OQCN01000809.1-human-gut-metagenome-genome-assembly--contig:-NODE-809-length-16507-cov-3.591758_pt1 | contig 16507 bp, 23 predicted proteins | sample MGYA00242497_ERZ504576 | MGnify/ENA primary metagenome ERZ504576 (study PRJEB26092, sample SAMD00036296) | human gut metagenome | host: Homo sapiens | study: EMG produced TPA metagenomics assembly of... | reverse complement strand
TGATTATAGCATATATTTTGACAAATGTCATGAAAATTAATATATATTAAAAAAAATTATAGCAGTCTTGTTACTGTTCATACACCACTATCCCGAGCATACAAGCCAAAATTCCATTGCCGCAGGCAATCTGGAATGAATTGAAAAGACTGTTATAAATTCATCCAAAAACAGATACTTTACCAAGGATGTGGTAAAGTATCTGTAAAAATATAATCCTATTTATTTTTTATTGAATCAAAAATCTCAATTGCCTGAATGATTGCTTTTGCTGCACCATCAATTCCAAGTTTGCTGCTGTCTACGCAGAGATTGTAGCTTGAAGCAGCACCCCATTTCTTATTGGTGTAGTAATTATAGTAACTGGAACGGCTCTTGTCTGTCTTATTGATCATGTCTTTTGCTTCTTTTGCAGTTTTATTATGTTTCTGTGAAAGACGGTTAATCCTCCAGTCTGTATCTGCATGTACAAATACACTGAAACAGTCTTTATACTCTGACAACGCATAATCTGCACATCTTCCGACCATAACGCATGGACCTTCGGAGGCCAGTTTCTTGATTGCGTCAAACTGTGCAAGAAATACTTTGTGGTTCATAGGCATATCTGTAAATCCTGAAGAAGAATAACCAAATGAGTAGGTATCCATAACCAGAGAATATAAAAAGCTGTTAGTTGGTCTTTCATCATGATTCTCAAAAAGTTCTTTGCAGATACCGCTTTCATTTGCTGCGTGTTCGAGAAGTTCTTTATCATAACATTTAATACCAAAATATTTGGCAACTTCCTGACCTATCTGTCTTCCTCCACTGCCGTACTCACGACCAATTGTAATAATTGAACTCGTACTATTCATAGTCTGCACTCCCTTCTGTTACATATTCGATAGACATATTATACAATATTTCCAAAAAAATGCAAACTACTTTCGTAATTTTTCTAATAATTTAACGAAATATTCAGGTAAAGGAGCTGTAAACTCCATATATTCGCCCGTTGATGGATGAACAAAGCAAGAATCATTGCATGAAGCGTCTGTCCCTGCAGATGATAAGGATTCTTACCGGAACCGTACACTTCATCACCCAGAAGTGGATGACCGATACTTGTCATATGCACACGAATCTGATGCGTTCTGCCTGTTTCCAGACGGCATTCCACATAAGTGGCATTTTTGAAACGTTCCAGAACTTTATAATGTGTGACAGCATCCTTGCCGTTTTTATAGTTGACAGCCATCTTTTTGCGGTCAATCGGATGGCGCCCGATGGGACCTTCGATCGTCCCTTCGTCTTCTTTCAGTACTCCTGCTACGATTGCCCGGTATCTGCGCCTGATAGAATGCTCTTTTAACTGTTCTGCCAGGTTGCGGTGTGCATTATCATTCTTGCATACAAGAAGTGCACCTGTGGTATCCTTATCGATTCTGTGGACAATACCAGGACGCAGAACACCATTGATCCCCGACAGATTGTCCTTACAGTGAAACATAATAGCATTTACCAATGTTCCGGAAGTATGTCCGGCACTGGGATGAACCACCATCCCCTTTGGTTTATTTACAATAAGTACATCATCATCTTCATAAAGAATATCCAGAGGGATATCTTCCGGAAGTATATCCGGCTCTTTTATGTCAGGAACTGCTACGGAGATTTCATCTCCTTCCTGAACTTTGTAGTTGGCTTTTACAGCAGAACCATTGACGGTTATTTTCTGCTCTTTAAGCAGCTTTTGAATATAAGAACGTGACAGTTCTTCGTTCATTTCAGAAAGATAGCGGTCAATCCGGATACCGGACTGACCGTCAGAAACCTGATAATTAAGAATTTCCATAATACTAATCCTTTTTTATTCTTAAGAAGTCATAATCTTCATCATTTTTGTATCTGAAACACACCAGCATAACAAGTAATATGCCACTGCATACCACATACATATCAGCTATATTAAATACCGGAAAATCAATCAGTGAAAAATAGATAAAATCCACAACATAGCCTCTGCATACTCTGTCAATAAAATTTCCAAGAGCACCGGAAACCATTACCAGTGCAGTTACTGACAGCGGCAGATAATATCTGTTTTTGGGATTCTGGCATATACATAGATAAATACACCAAAAAACAAAAGGCACAAAATCACAAACACCGGAATTTTACCTTCAAACAATCCAAAGGCCATTCCACGATTTTCGAGATACCGTAATTGAAGAACTCCTGGAATGAGAGAGATATCAGGCTGATCTTTCAGTTGTGCCAGAACAAGAGATTTACTTCCCTGATCCAGGATTGTCAGCAAAAGGATAATAATACAGCCTCTAATCCAGTGCATACATGAAGATACGGAGGAAACAGCTGTCATATCAGAATCTCCCGGATTGCCTGGAGCAGTTCCTCATCTGTGACAGTTTTGTCTATAAAACTTTTACCAATCCCGTCCATAAGGATAAATTTAATATGACCGGCTTCCATTTTTTTGTCTTTTTTTGTTGCTGCCAGGACATCCCCGGCATTCAGTGAATCAACAGAAAGAGGAAGATTATAAGAATGGCACCCTTTTCTGATCTCTTCGTATTCTTCTTCTGTTAATAATCCTCTCTGCATGGAAAGATAAGCGGCAGCGATCAGACCGACTCCAACACACTGTCCATGAAGCAGCTGAAAGTTTTTCATTTTTTCGACTGCATGTCCGACTGTGTGACCAAGATTTAAAAGTGCACGTTCTCCCTGCTCCTTCGGATCACGCTCTACCACACCTGCCTTGATCTCGCAGCATCTGCGGATCATTCTGGAAAGCATACTCAGATCCAATTTACTGATCTCAGGCTGATTCTTACATACAAAACGGAAGAACTCTTCATCGCAGATCAGTCCTGTCTTAAGAATTTCACCCATTCCACAGGTGAATTCCCGATTCGGAAGAGACTGCAAGGTACTCATATTCATATATACAAGGCGGGCTGATGGAAAGCTCCTACCATGTTTTTGTACTGGAGGAAGTCAACACCTGTTTTACCTCCTACGCTGCTGTCAACCTGTGCCAGAAGCGTAGTAGGAACCTGGATAAAATCAATCCCTCTCAGGTAAGTGGAAGCTCCGAAACCTGTCAGATCACCTACAACACCGCCGCCCAGCGCAACCAGCAGACCTTTTCTGTCTATTTCATTCTCAATCAAAGTTTTATATAATTCCTGTACTGTATTCAGGTTTTTGTTCTTTTCACCAGCTTCAAATACAAAAGAGAATATTTCAGAGGAAATTTCCTGAAGAGCTGATTTAACTGCCTCATGATAAAGAGGTGCAACATGACTGTCTGTCACAATACAGATTTTCCGGTTTTCAAGTCCTTCTTCTCTGATCGCACCGGCAAGATCCTGAAAGTCATTTTTAAAATAAATAGGATAATGGAAATCTCCTTCCCGTTTTACAAGTAATTTCTGTTCTGCCATTTTCCTGTTCTCCTTTTATTACAAAATTTATACATAGCGCATAATACGCACACTGCAGCGTCCTTTTTTTGTCTGGTGAGAAACACCGTCAAAATGAACCGTCCTTTCCCACGTACAGATATAATGTCACCATCTTTCGGCTCATATCCGTTGCTGGTGATCAGTTTTCCGTTGACAAAAACCTGCCCGCCTTCAATATAAGATACCATACTGCTTCTGGATGTCTTAAAAGCAAGCGAGATCAATGAATCCAGACGTACCGAAGCGCAGGTACCGCTGACAGATTCAAGGACAGGGCGTGGAAATTCATCAGAATCCTCCACTTTTGTGATCAGAATATTGGTATGACGGACCCGGCACAGATTTTCAAGAAAGAATTCCGTCATTTTATTCTGACAGAAAAACCAGGCAGCTTTTTCCTGAACAACAATATCACCGATCACACTTCTGTCTACTCCAAGATTGAGAAGTGCACCAAGATAATCACGATGAGAAAGCTCTTCAGAGAATTTAAGAGCTTTTGGTTCGATCCTCAGGCAGTCGATGGGATATTCCCATGTAAAAGCAAGAGCATCAGGATGAAATGCAACCATCTGACGCTCCGCATTCTCATAGCCTCCGGATGTCTCCATGACAATCTGGGGAAACTGATGTTTCAGGCTACTGACCATATTCTGTTCATTTAAATTAAGAAAATCCGAAAATGTAACGATATCTCTCTGCCAGGAGAGATTTGCCAATTCCCGGATTCTCTTAAGAAAAAATTCATCTTTTTCCATCCGGGATCAATATCCTGCTCTTACAGACGGAGCAGAGCCTCCCAGAATATTCTGAAGGTCACCGGTAATATCTACATTGTACGGTCCAAGTACAAAGATATAGCTGGATACTTTCTGAAGCTGCCGCCTAAAGAATAGCATGCACCGGATGTGAAATCGATAATCCTCTGTGCCAGTTCCACATCAATTCCCTCCAGATTCAAAATAACAGTAGAATTATCTACTAAAGTGTCAGCAATCTCACGCGTATCTTCCATAGAAGAAGGTTTGATCACACAGACTTCCATATTTGGGCCCTGATTTGATTTGCGGCTGCTTCTCATTGGAGTAATCTTGGAAGATGCTGCAGGACGTGTCTGGCGTTCGGCGCGTTCCTGTTTAACCGTAACCTTAGACGGAGCCGAAGCGGTCTGTTTTGGAGCAGATGCCTGTTTAGGAGCTGTCTTTACTGCTTTCTCTTCTACATCATCGAAGTCATCATTATCGTCGGATTCTTTTTTCTTAGAGAATTTATCAAAAATTTCTTCTTTGGTTTCTCATCGAAATCGTCATCGAGAAAGTCATCATCTTCTTCCTCATCTAACAGATCATCATCTAAGAATCCATCATCATCATAATCATCGTTTAATTTGATGGCATCTAAAAATTTATCTAAAACGCCCATTTTAATCTCCAATCTTATTTTAATCTTCTTTTATTGAGTAATCTCTTTCGCCAAAGATACCCGTTCCCACGCGCACCATAGTGGCCCCTTCCTCAACTGCGACCTGATAATCATTTGTCATTCCCATACTCAGGACGCTCATATTAACATTATTAATGTTTTTGGCCGCAATGTCAACACTTAATTTCTTTAATTTTTGAAAAACTTCTCTGTTTTCTTCAGGATTTGCTACAAATGGTGCAATTGTCATAAGTCCTTTTACCTGAAGATGCTCATAAGAAGAAATTTCTTCCAGAATGGTAATACCTCTTCGACTGAAAGGCCAAACTTACTTTCCTCTCCTGCTACATTTACTTCGATCAGAACCGGCATGCAGATATCTTTTTTTGCTGCCTCTTTTTCGATGGCCTCTGCCAGGCGGACAGAATCTACAGAGTGTACCATAGATACTTTATCAATAATATATTTCACTTTATTTCTCTGTAAATGTCCGATCATGTGCACTGTACATCTGATGGCATCTGATCGTATTTATCTACGATCTCCTGAACCTTATTCTCCCCAAACACTCTTGCACCCGCATCATATGCTTCTTTCAGCATTTCCACCGGTTTGGTCTTACTGACCGCAATAAGAGTTACCTCTTGGGGAGAACGCCCTGCAGTATCGCAGGCCTCTTCAATATTCTTTTTCACAAGGTTTAGTTTATCAGCTAACATATTAAGCCTCCTTAATTAGTATAAAATGTCTTCTTCCTTTACTTTATCAGCGTTTCGAACAATGTGATCATATCTGGAAAGACCGTAGGTGGTGTTTTTAGATACAATAGCATATTCTTCGTTCTCATCAAGTATTTCAATACGGCGAAAAACCGCATAGCCTTTATTAATACAGTATACTCCCTCCAGGGTATCTGTCTCTCCGATCACATATTTTTCACCGGTATCCGTATTGATCAGGGCATCCCCTTCCTTAAATGAACTCTTGTCAACATAATAAATCTGAGGTTGTTCTGCTTCGTCCACTGCCAATTTGGAGACAGATGAATCATCAATGCTTGCGTAAATGCTCACATCTTTAAATGTTGTTTTATTTTTCCCCTCATAAAGGGTAAAACCTGTCTGATTATCCTGTGTAGTGGCCATTCTGGATGGAATCACATAAAAATCCTTGGTTACAATAGAGGTAAGAGGGATTTTCAGACCTACAACTGTGTTGGTTACAAGTTCAATGTCCAAAAAACGGTCAGATGCATAACGAATCAGACCTTTATTGAAATCAATCTGTCCATATTTGTCACCGTCTATGGTAATAATGGAAAAATCTCCGTTTTGTGTCATATCGTCTTTTAAAAATTTGACACGTATTGTAGAACGGTCTTTCAGTTTTTCAACCTGTCTGTCGCTCAAAGGAATCAGAAGGCTCCAGCGTTCATCTGTGATAATGGTATAAATATCATCTCCTGCTTTTACCTTGTCGGAAGTTTTCAAATCTGTTTCATGGTAAGAATTCTGATCGAAATCTTCTGCCTTTACAGCATCTACTGTTTTTCCTTCATAATTATCCATGGAATATAAAACGATACCATCAGATTGGGACTGGCAGATAGTTTGATTTCCGGGATAAATATCTGCTGTTTTGTCATTGTCACCACTGTCATTTCCTTCACCGTCCTCATCTGAAGTAAGAGGAGCAGATGAGGTATTGCCAGACTCTGCATATTGAAGGATATTTCCCTTCAGTTCATATTTAAAGCTGTAGGTGCTGTTAAATTTACTTGAACTGAATCCTTTGGAAAAACTCATCATATCAGTCCGTACCTTTGAAAGTTCTTCCGGGGCAAGAGATGCCGGAGCAGAAGCTGTTTTTGTATCACTAAGTCCGTACACCGCTCCGGAAGCATTGATCTTACTGCCCTCCCTTGCATAATAAGTAATATAGCCTGATGAATCTGCCTTGCATAAACTTCTTCACGTATGGCAAGACCGGTATATGTTTCGTTGCGGGATAAAGGTCCTGATGTAACCTGATAGGACTCAATATGAGTAGTTGTAAAATATAATATGGCACTGAATGCCATATATATGAATAAGATGCCAAACATGATCGTTCCGATATTCAGCCCCACGACCATGCGAAGCCTTGCCAGGATTCCCGGCATTTTTTTGATTTATCATCAGACAATGGAATGTCTCCTTTTTGTGCAGTTCATAATCATTCTATAACTGTTCAGCGATTTCACAGTGACTGCTGAATAGTTACACCATTTTCCAAAATATTGTAACACTTTGCACATTTAAAAACAAGTTTATTCATAAAGAATTCACAATAATCGTTACTGTTCACTGGTAATATCCCGCGAGGTGTTTTTTGTGAACGACGGTCACAGAAAACCCGAGACATACTGCGCGACTTTATGCGATTAGCATAAATTAAGTTTGCGAAGCAAACGATACTCCTTGGGCATTGCACAAAGAGGTTCATATTTCCTGCATTGCGAAGCGTGTTGCTGAGAACGGAGTGAACAGTAACGGAGCACATAAGTAAGAACACATTTTCAGAATATAAGTTTGCTTTTTGTCAGGAATTATGATATGATAAAAAATCAGAAACTGTTCAGTATCTCATAGAATAGCAGACTGCTGAATGGTTATGAAGAGTGTACGAACAAAAAATAACTTAAAAAGGAGGGTATAATTATGCCATATGGAAGAATCACGCCAAAGCAACAGGAGATTCTTGATTACATAAAGAATGAGATTTTGAACCGGGGATTTCCGCCGGCAGTTCGTGAAATCTGCGAGGCAGTCAACCTGAAATCTACTTCTTCCGTTCATTCACATCTGGAAGCACTGGAGAAAAATGGATATATCCGCAGAGATGCAACAAAACCACGTGCGATTGAGATTATTGATGACAATTTTAATCTGGTCCGCAGAGAGGTTGTGAATGTTCCCATCATAGGAACTGTGGCAGCCGGACAGCCACTTCTGGCAGTTGAGAATATTGAAGGCTATTTCCCTATCCCTGCAGAGTTTATGCCTAATTCACAGAGCTTTCTGTTGAAAGTAAAAGGGGAAAGTATGATAAACGCCGGAATTTTTGACGGAGATCAGGTTCTGGTAAAACAGCAGTCCACAGCAGAGGATGGAGATATTGTTGTTGCGCTGATTGATGACGGTGCTACAGTTAAGACTTTCCATAAAGAAAAAGGATACTATCGTCTCCAGCCGGAAAATGATACAATGGAGCCAATCCTTGTACATGAAGGTCTTCAGATTCTTGGCAAAGTATTTGGTGTGTTCCGTTTGTATGAATAATAATGCAACTGATATGCAAATCAGAAAAATAACAGAGGAAATCAGGTATCGCTTAATGATGATATCTGATTTCCTCTGTATTCTATTTTACAAATTTTCTAGTTATTTTTCAAGAAATTCATTAACGTCAAGAACCTTACCATCTCTCCAGATTCTTTCGAGGTCATAGAAAAGACGATTCTCTTCGTCAAATACGTGGACGATCATATCGCCGTAATCCATAAGAACCCAGCTGGAGTTTCTGGTTCCCTCAATCTGTTTTGCTTCAAATCCGGCTCTGCCAAGTGTTTCATCTACATTGTCAACCATAGCCTGAACCTGATTCTGGTTGGAAGCACTTGCAATTACAAAATAATCGGCAATTACAGATACTTCATGGATATCTATCACCTTAATATCTTTTCCTTTTTTCTCATCAAGTGCGCGGCAGGCAAGTTTTGCCATTTCAAGTTCTCTGTTCATGGAAACAACCTCTCTTTCTATCTGCTTTTGTAACTGTTCAATATCTTCATGATCAACAGACTATTGAATAGCTACATATATCTTCTCTAAATAAATATTTATATCCGTAATCTGTTCTCCCTGTTGTGCTGTCCCCTATATGTAAAACTCTGCCAGTCGAGACAATTTATACTCAGGACTGTCTTTTCATGTGTAAATCCCTGTAATACAAGAAAGCATCTTTCGTAGCATTATCAATATCTTTCGGATTTTCCTCCAGATAAGCCAGTGTATCACCCAAAATCTTATACATACATTCGTCAAGATCCTGAAAAGCCAGTTTACGTACAATTGAAAGATTAGGAGCTTTATCACGTTTTGGTTCAATATAATCGGCAATATAGACGATTTTTTCCAACAGTGTCATCTCCGGCTTTCCGGTAGTATGCCAGGTGATGGCAGAAAGAATATTTTCATCTGTAACATCATACTTAGCCTTAGCTACGTAAGCTCAAGCTTGGCATGAAGTAAAAAAGGATGTTCCTGTTCGAATTCAGATACCGGAATGTGATGCTGGCTGCACATTTTCAGCTTCTTTTTGTTCGGAATACATTTTGCACAGTCATGGAGCAGTCCGGCAGTCTGGGCTGTGATCAGATCACAGTCATGAACCATGGCAAGTGCTGCACATGTAAACATAACTCCCAACGTATGTTCATAACGATCCTCATCCAGATATTTTGCTAATTTTTTCTGCATTTTTATAAAATCATACTCTGCCATCGGAAGATCATCCTTTCTTTTCGGCCAGACTGTAAATCTGGTTTTCTCTGATATACTCAATCACCGAATCAGGAATATAGTAACGCACACTTTTATCTTCGCTGATCCAGTTTCTGAGCATTTCGCTGGATACATCAAGGTTTGTGGTATTCAGTGTCAGAAATGTGCCATTATATTTAAGCGAAAGACGGTTCATTTCTGCTTCGAGCTCTGCGATTGTGGAATGATTTCTTACAGCAGTTACCAGAATACAGTTTCTGCAGATCCTTTCCGGTTCACGCCATGTATCAAAGTCATACAGGGAGTCTGCGCCGATTATAAAATAATAATCAGTATCCGGATTCTTCTCTTTTAGCATTTCCAGTGTATGATAAGTGTAAGTATAACCATTTTCATGCATTTCAGTCAGCGACAGTTCAAAGTGAGGATTTCCGGTAATCGCCCTGCGGACCATTTCAACTCTTTCTTCATCTGTGGCACGTCCCTGACGGTTTCTCTTGTGAGGCGGATTTCCGGAAGGCATGAACAGTACCTTTTCCAGTCGGAACTGTTCGTATGCTTTCTCTCCCAGAATCAGATGCCCCATGTGGATGGGATCAAAAGTACCGCCCATAATACCAATTCTGTGTTTGATGTCAGCCATAAAAAACTCCGTATTATTTTCTGGGTAATTCAATTTTTTTCTTTTCGTTTTTGCCTTCACGGTATAAAACAATTTTCTTGCCGATAACCTGTACGATCTGGGAACGTGTACGTTCTGCCAGAACCTCAGCCATCTGGCGCGGATCCTCCAGGCAGTTCTGAAGAACACTGATCTTGATCAGTTCTCTGGCTGCAAGCGCCTCATCTACTGCGGCTGTGTTCTCAGGAGTAAGACCACCCTTTCCAAGCTGAAGGATTGGATCCATTGTCATTGCAAGACCTTTTAAATAAGCTCTCTGTTTACTTGTCATTTTTATTTTCCTCTGTTATTCTCTGCAAACGGATAGAATCATCCGTTTTACCACATCTGTTTCATTATTGAATTTATTTATAGTAGTCAAAATCAAATCCGTACATACGTACAGTATCGCCTTCCTGAATGCCTGCCTTCTCAAGTTCTTCCAGGATGCCTCCCTCTTTCAGGAATTTCTGGAAGAATGCGAAACCTTTTTCGGAATCAAGATTTGTGTAGCCAAGCATTTTTTCAATCTTCGGTCCCTCGACAACAAAAATTGTCGGATCTTCAGGACTCTGCTCTACTGTATATGGAAGGTTTTCTCCGATCAACATATCTTCAGGGAAGAATTCCTGTTCAAATACTACAGGTTCCTGTGGGCAGCTGTCAAGAAGTTCTTTCACATGGAATAAAAGTTCTCTGACACCCTGACCGCTGACAGCGGAAATCGGATATACCTGGATTCCTTTTGGCTCAAATTCTGCCTTAAGTTTGTCAATCGGGCTCTCTTCGCCGTCTTCTGTATAGATACAGTCGATTTTATTTGCTGCGATTACCTGTGGTCTTGCAGCAATTTCCGGATTATAAGCTTCCAGTTCTTTATTAATCTTGTAAATATCATCGATTGGGTCACGTCCCTCTGTAGATGCTGCATCTACAATGTGGATAATGACTCTGGTACGTTCAATGTGGCGGAGGAACTCATGTCCAAGTCCCACACCTTCGGAAGCACCTTCGATCAGACCGGGAATATCAGCGATCACAAAACCACCGTTTTCAGTATCTACAACACCAAGATTTGGGCTCAGGGTTGTAAAGTGATAGTTGGCGATTTTCGGCTGTGCGTTGGTAACACGGGAAAGGAATGTGGACTTTCCGACATTCGGGAATCCAACCAGACCTACGTCTGCGATTACTTTCAGCTCCAGAAGAACTTCCAGTTCCTGCGCAGGCTGTCCTGGCTGTGCATATTTCGGAACCTGCATGGTTGCAGTCGCATAATGCTGGTTTCCTTTGCCACCTCTTCCGCCTCTTAATACGATCTGGCGTTTATTTTCACCGGACATATCAGCAATTACTTTACCGGATTCTGCATCCATGATAACCGTTCCTTCCGGAACTTTTAATACAACATCTTTTCCATCGGCACCATGGCAGCGTTTTTTGCCGCCTTCCTGTCCGTCTTCTGCTTTATATTTTCTTCTGTGTCGGTAGTCGCCAAGGGTGTTCTGGCCTTCATCTACCTCAAATATCACGTCTCCTCCACGACCGCCGTCGCCGCCGTCAGGACCGCCATTCGGAACATATAATTCTCTGCGGAAACTTACATGGCCGTCGCCGCCTTTACCGGAGCGGATATAGATTTTCGCTCTGTCTGCAAACATATGACACACCTCTGTCCTTTACTAATGATTATTTCGTAATAGTAATCTTCTTAAATTAATGCATTTGAGACCGTTCAGCAGGATTTCGCGCTCTGATGAGTCGGATCAATATGCATTATTTACAAGGATTGCTATGGTTTCTTTTATATCATATAACTCTTTTAATCTATAGCAATTCTACTATAAAAGAAAGGCTCCAAACCCATATTAGATTTGAAGCCTTCGCTTAACCAGATTATTCTGCTTCTACTGGAACGATAGAAACCTGTTTCTTATCGCGTCCTTTTCTGGTAAATCTTACGACACCATCTTTAAGTGCGAATAAAGTATAATCTTTACCGCAGCCTACGTTCTCACCAGCATGGATCTTAGTTCCGCGCTGTCTGTAAAGAATATTTCCAGCTTTAACAAACTGTCCGTCTGCTCTCTTCGCACCTAATCTCTTGGATTCGGAATCACGACCGTTCTTTGTAGAACCAACTCCTTTTTTATGTGCGAATAACTGAAGGTTCATTTTCATCATGTTGTTACACCTCCTTGACTTTTACTGTCAAATATCGATTGTTATAACTATGTTCAATTTCTGTTAATCCGAGAATCAGCGAATCCATGAGAAGGATTCCCCTCTCAGTAACCGGAGCCGTAAAATGAAAAGATACATAGCCGTCATCTTCCTGCACTTCGACTGATCATCTGTAAATGTCTCAAGAGAATTTACAGTATTAATCACCAGTACAGAGACAGCAGCACAGACAATATCCTGTCCTTCCTCTGCATATCCGGCGTGACCTTTCGAAACAAATTCCAGATAATTTCCATTTCTCTTCTTAACTGTAATTGTAATCATAATGACACCAGATTAACCGTTAATCTTTTCGATTTTTACTTTAGTGTACTGCTGTCTGTGACCGTTTTTCTTGTGATATCCAGTTTTTCTCTTGTATTTGTAAACGATAACTTTTTTTGCTTTACCGTTCTCAACTACAGTAGCGGTAACACTGGCATCTTTCACATCTTCACCAGCTTTTAATCCGTCATTGCTTACTGCAATAACATTATCAAAAGTAACAGTTTCACCAGCTTCAACACCGAGTTTCTCAACTCTGATTACGTCGCCTTCAGCAACTTTGTACTGTTTACCACCTGTTGCAATAATTGCGTACATCTGTGGCACCTCCTATAATCTTTACTCGCCAGATATGGTGACCTTTCGGTGCTTGTACCTCTCTGTGCGGCATCTCATTTATAATAGCGGACAAAATTCGATTTGTCAATAAGTTTTTTTCAATTTCTTTGAATTTTTTTCTTTTATTTTACAGGTACAATTTCAATCCGGTATCCGTCAGGATCTGTGATAAAATACAAACTGCAGAGCAGTTATTCAGTTACGGAAAAATATCGATGAAAATTGCAGATGCTCGTTTAGTTTACATAATTATTTTATGGTAAACTATAATTCTCTGATTTCCTCAATCACAGGTTTTCGCACTTTCTTTCTGGTAAGTTCCAGGATGTGCAGTGGAGTGATGTCCACTGCTTTTGCCTTTACCGGATCTTTGCGCAGATATTTCTGCAGGACATGGAACAGTTCATCCTGATGATCCTGATTTTCCATATTAATAAAATCAATCAGAATAATTCCGGACAGGTTTCTGAGACGCAACTGTCTGGCAATTTCCTTTGCTGCCTCCAAATTGATTTTTCGGTAAGTTTCCTGCATTTTCTTTTTGCCTGTAAACTTTCCGCTGTTTACATCAATGGATACGAAGGCTTCTGTCTGCTGGATTACCAGAAATCCGCCACTGTTCAGCCAGACTTTCTCATGCTGGATTTCTTCTAAGACAGTTTCCAGGCGATAAAGTTTGTAAAGAGGGAGAAGTTTATCATCATAAAACCGCAGCTTCTCTTTTTCCTCCGGGCTGTTACTGTTAAGATAGTCAGAAACCTGTCGGGATATCTCAGGGATATCTGTTATGATTTCTTCCAGGTTCCGGCTGTTGGCGTCGCGGACTGCAGAGATATAAAAAGGCTCTGTTCTATATACGCAGCTGAAACAGGTACGGGATCTTCCGTCTACAGCAGCCTTATGATACAGGCCCTCCAGGTATTCCAGTTCTTTCAGTATTTCTTCTTTTGATGCATCTGCTGCATTTGTACGAACGATGATACCAAACTCTTTATCCGGACGGTTAACTTCTGCTTCCATCCACTTACTGATACGGCTTCTGTCATCATTGGAAAGTTTGGAAGACAGACCAAATTTCTTATCGCCGGTTGTAAGAACCAGATATTTGCCTGTAAAATTCAGATTCGTGGTTACAGCCGGTAGTTTTCCCTTCATTGCTTCCCGGCTGATCTGCACAAGGATTTCATCTCCTGCCTTTAATGAGCGGTCACCTTTTTTTACAGAAGCATAAATCGCATTTGGAGCATCGGAAAGCTGCAGGTAGCATTTTTCCCCGGCAGAAATCTGTACGAATGCAGCACCGATATTGGCAGCTATATTCTCTATCTGTCCAACATAAATATTTCCAAGAGAAGATTTCTCCCCAACAGGTTCGAAGCGCAGTTCCATTACTTTACCGTCTTCTTCATACGCACATACATAGCATGGAATCTGCCGGATATTCATTTGGGTAATAATCAGTTTACTCAACTTCTTCACCCAGTGCTTCCAGAGTTACAAATTTATGTTCTTCCTCTGTTCCTTTATCTGCGTATACTTCCAGACGTTTGATGGAATAAGCAAATTCCGGAAGTTCTATGCCAAGCCATGAGAAGAATGTATCTGTTACCAGTTCCGGTTTTGTGTAATTGGCACTTGCGGAAGCAAGCATCATAAAGATCTTGTCTCCCTGAAGTTCCATCTTATAGATAAACGGGCGAATATCAATTTCCTTTTCGCTTCGTTTGGTCTTTTTCATTACTTTGATCTCCGCTGCGCCAGAAAATCACTGATCTTATCTTTCCAGGAAATCTCAGGCTCTTTTCCAGGACGAAATTCCACATAATAATCGCTGCTGCCACCAGTGACATTGCCTTACCCGCTTTTCCGTCCTCAACCTGACGAGTACTCAGTACATGTACCCCTTCTACCATCACTGCATCCAGACGTCTTGTGATCTCTGAGGTAGGAACTGTCTCTGCCAGCTCCAGATCAAAGTATTCACCCAGACTCTCAGTACCAACACCAAGTGGTGCTGCAAAAGACATGATCATGTGAGGACTGAAACCACCTGAAAAAGCAACAGGAAGATTTGCCCTGCGGATGGCTTTCTGGAAATAACGCATGGTATCCAGATGTCCAACAAATTTAACAGGACCCTCTTTGCTGAATTTAATTCTTACCTTCATAACATACACCTCCGCCATAACGCATAGCACCGCAGCCTGAACATTTCTGACGGCAGTTTGGTGTTACGGTTTCTTTCTTTGCCTGTTCCCATTCGTGGATCAGGAACTTCTTGGTCACTCCTGCATCAATGAAATCCCATGGAAGGATCTCATCTGTGGAACGTTCTCTGAGAGTATAGAAATCAATATCTGTGTTGGTTTCCGCAAAAGATTCTTTCCATATATTATAGTCAAAACTCTCTGACCATGCATCGTAGATCGCACCTTTTTCATATGCTCTGAGGATAACTTTTGAACAACGGCGGTCACCTCTTGCAAGGAAACCTTCAAGAATCGTTACATCCGGCTCATGCCAGCTGTAGCGGATACTTCTCTGGTTTAACTGTGCGCGGATCTCGCTTTTTACGACCTTTGCTTTCTCCACGAAATCTTCCTCTCTGTACATACCTGCCCACTGGAATGGAGTAAATGGTTTCGGTACAAAGAAAGAGGTACTTACATTGACCTGAACCTTGCCATTACGTTTTTCTTTCGGCACTTCTTCATAATAAGTTTCTGCAATTTTCTGAGCAAGATGAGCAATACCTTTCATATCATCTTCTGTTTCAGTTGGAAGTCCGAGCATGAAGTAAAGCTTTACCTGATTCCATCCACCTTTGAATGCTTCACCTGCACCATGAAGAATATTCTCTTCAGTCAGACCTTTGTTGATAACATTACGCAGACGCTGGGAGCCTGCTTCCGGTGCGAAAGTAAGGCTGCTCTTCTTTACATCCTGTACCTTGCTCATAACATCCAGGGCAAAAGCATCGATACGCAGGGATGGCAGAGAGATATTGACAGCATTGCCATGAAATTCTTCGATCAGGAAGTTTACCAGTTCCTTCAGCTCAGAATAATCACTGGAGCTTAGAGAACTTAAGGAAATCTCCTCATGTCCTGTATTCTGAAGCATTTCTCTGGCACTTGCCTTTAAATCCTCCACATTGCGCTCTCTGGTAGGACGGTAGATCATACCAGCCTGACAGAAACGGCATCCGCGGATACAGCCACGCTGGATCTCCAGGGTAACACGATCCTGAGTAGCTTTAATAAATGGAACTACAGGAGCTTTGATCGCGCGGTAGTCTTTAGTGACATCGGTGATCAGCTGTTTACAGACTTTCTCAGGTACGCCCTCTTTTGCAGGTGTAAAGGAAGCAATGGTGCCGTCTTCTTTGTAGGTTACATTGTATAAAGAGGGAACATAAATTCCGGGAATCTGGGAAGCTGCAAACAGGAAGTCTGCTCTGGAACCGCCTGCTGCCTTGTTTGCCTTATATACATCAAAACAGACGCATCCATTAGACAGTCTCACCCTCGCCAATATAAAACATATCAAAAAATTCTGCG